>OGXR01000715.1_pt1 | contig 26130 bp, 21 predicted proteins | sample 1576331 | NCBI WGS metagenome assembly OGXR01 (sample SAMEA3541473, study PRJEB24748) | human gut metagenome | biome: human gut; feature: human-associated habitat; material: faeces | place: China | collected 2012 | reverse complement strand
CGAACCTACGATGGGGGAGTCAAAGTCCCCTGCCTTACCGCTTGGCGATGGCGCATCATGCAAAACAGTATAGCATATTTTCCGCTGTTCCACAAGAGGTGCGCCGCATTTTTGCAGCTTTTTCTGTGCGCTGTCTGCCGCACTTGCGGCGGTTTGGGTCGGTTTTTGGGCTTTGCGGCCGGGACCCTGCGTTTTCCATATCCTTCCATGTTTTTACGAAAGGCAAGTTTTGCGGGATGCGTTTTTCAAAAAACACAGTCCGCAGGGGGCACAAGATTCATATTGCAAAGGTGAAATTTATTTTTTTCCTGATTTTTCTTATTATTTTCTCAAAAGACTGTATTTTTTGTTGCGATTCTGGTACACTGGATGTGATAAAAATAAGTTGAAGAAACTACGCCGATGTCCGGGCTGTCACCGGGCGGGGCAGTGTCTCCATCTTTGTGAAGGAAAGCGAGGGATCTCATGAAAAAATTCCTGAAAACGCTGGTGGTCGGGCTTTGCCTGTTCACGCTGCTGTGCTGCGCACTGCCGGCTGCATTTGCCGCCGACAAAACTTCAGGGAGCAAAAAGGAAGAGAACGTGTACGCCATTGGTATGGATGCCCAAGGCGGCATCTGCTCCACCGTGGTAACCTACACGAACCTGTCCGGCAAACTGGAGAGCACGCCCGAGCAGCCTACCATGACGGGCTACACCTTTGATGGCTGGTACACCGAGCCGGTGGGCGGCAGCAAGGTGACCACCTCCACCGTGTTCACCTCCGACGCCACCATCTACGCCCACTGGACTGCCAAGGCCGGTACTTCTACCGTGCCGCAGCCCACCACCCAGCCTGCCGCCACCCAGTGGCAAAAGTATGTAGGCCCTGCCCTTGTGGCCGGTGCCCTGCTTACTACCCTGCTGGTCGCCACCATGTTCTGAACACTGCTGTAAACACAATGACACCATTGAAGAAAGGGATCTTACCATGACTACTTCTACCATGAAAATGCCCGCCAGCTATTCCACCATCGAAGCCGAGGAGATGACCTATCTGGACGGCGGCGCCAGCAACGCTTATCAGTCCTTCCTGGACATCGGCAAGGTGTTCAACTACATTGCCCGCATCTTCTCCGGTGCAAGCTCCATCATCAACAACGTTAACGTCATCTACCAGTCCTTTGTATCGCTGAACAGCCTGCTGGGCAGCTTCGGCAAGTAAAAGCATCACCCCAAAGTTCAGATCCGGGAGCCGCGCTTTTTTCGAAAAGTGCGGCTCCCGTTTTTCGTACACGCTGTAATTCAGTGCATTACTGCGCAGAACTTCGCGTTCCAGAATTGTGAACAGCCTTTTTAAGTTTTTTGGGGGTCAGTGGCCGTTTTTTGGGCTTTTTCTATATAAAAAGCAAAAAAATGCGATATTTTTTGGGCTTTATCTCTTGATTTTGTGTCTGATTTGTTATATTGTTGTTACATGGAATGTGCTAAAATAAGATAGTTTATAAAAGGTCTCTCCAGCTGCGCAAGTTGCGTGGCAACAAGTGAGTTTTCAGGCATTTTCTTTAAGTTTTTTCGGTATTTTCGAAAAAAATTTCGTTATCTTTACATTCGGGAGTTTGTACGCAAATGGCAGATCGTGAACTGCGGCGGATGCACCGCGCTGAACTGATAGAGATCATCTATGCGCTGAAGCAGAGCGAGGACCAGCTCAAGGCGCAGAACGCCGCGCTTACCGCGCAGCTGCAGGACCGGCAGCTGCGCCTCGCAAACGCCGGCTCCATCGCCGAGGCCGCGCTCTCGCTGAACGGCGTGTTTGACGCCGCGCAGGCGGCGGCCGATCAGTATCTGCAGGCCGTCCGGACCTCCGCTGCCGAGACGCAGGCGCAGAAGGAGCAGATCCTTGCGGACGCCGAGCGGCAGGCGAAGGAGATCGTGGATACCGCGGAGCGTCAGGCTACTGAGCATTGGAAACGATTCCAGCTGCAGGCCGGGCAGCTGATCCAGGCACACGCGGAGCTGCAGGAGATGTTCAAAGGAATGGCGAACCGATGAAGGAACACACAACGGCCGCGGATCTGCCGACCACGGAGCAGATCGCGCGCGAGCGCAGCCGCCTGCGCTACAAGCGGCGGTATGGCCGGACGCTGCGGAGCACGGCGGCGATCCTGCTCGTGGTGGCGGCGCTGGCTGTGCTGGTCGCCACGCTCTGGATGCCGGTGCTTCGGATCTACGGCAGCTCGATGGCGCCGACGCTGTCCGACGGACAGCTGGTCGTGGCGATCAAAACAAAGACGTTCGCGCCGGGCGATATCACGGCATTTTATTACGGCAACAAACTTCTGATCAAGCGGTATATCGCAGGTCCCGCGGATTGGGTCGACATCGACGCGGATGGAATCGTTTCCATCAACGGAAACGTCCTCGACGAGCCCTATCTGACGGCGCATGCGTATGGCGAGACGACGATCACGCTGCCCTATCAGGTGCCGGACGAGCGGTATTTCCTGATGGGTGACAACCGGGACGTCTCGATCGACTCGCGCAGCACGACTGTGGGCTGCGTGGCGGCGGATCAGGTCGTGGGAAGGGTCGTTTTCCGGATCTGGCCGCTGTCAGACTTCGGCCCGGTACGGTGATGGGAGGTGACGCAGATGCAGGATGACCTGCAGGAACAGACGCGCAGCCACGCGGCTGCGCAGACAAGGCGGCGCAAACGGCGCATATGGGTCGCGGGGCTCTGCTGCGCTGTCGCCGCCGCGACCGCTTATGCCCTGACACGCCCCGCCCTGACCATGACGCAGCAGACCTTCTGCGGGCAGGAGGCGCACACGCACGACGAGAGCTGCTATGAGACGATCCTCATCTGCGGCCAGGACGAGCAGCTGCCTGTGGAGCAGCCGACGCCGCACGTCCACACTGAGGACTGCTACGCGGCCCGTCTTGTCCTTGTCTGCGGGCAGGAGGAGAGCGAGGAACACACGCACACGGAGGACTGCTGCCAGACGCAGTACGAGCTGATCTGCCCGCTCGAGGAGGGCGAAGCGGAGGACGAGCCGGAGATCACGGCCCACGTCCACACCGACGCGTGCTATGAGACGCGGCTGATCTGCGAAAAGCCGGAGCATACGCACAGTCTCAGCTGCTACGCCGACGCGCAGGCCGATCTGGAATCCGCGTCCGTCTGGGAGCAGACGATCCCGCAGACGCTCAGCGGGCAATGGCGCGCGGACGTCGTAGCGGTGGCGGAAAGCCAGCTCGGCTATGCCGCCAGCACGCGCAATTATATCGTAGATGAAGCCGGCGGGATGCACGGCTACACGCGCTACGGCGCGTGGTACGGCAGCCCGTACGGCGAGTGGTGCGCGATGTTCGCCTCGTTCTGCCTGCATTACGCGGGCGTGCCGGAGGACAGCATCCCGGCGCAGGCGGACTGCATCCGCTGACGGAGCAGCTGCAGGCGCTCGGGCGCTATGCCGCCGCGGGCACCGCTGCGCCGCTGCCCGGCGATCTGGTCTTCTTTGACACGGGCAGCGACGGCTATGCCGACCATGTCGCCCTTGTGGCGGAGGTCTCGGCGGACGGCGCGTCGCTCACCACGATCGAAGGAAACGTCGGCGGCTGCGTGGTCCGCAAGCAGCACGCGCTGGACGAGGCCGGGCTTCTCGGCTTCGGCATTCTGCCGGAGCAGGAGGATAATGGCGAAACACCGGAAGAACCGGCCGAACCGGAAACCCCGGCGCGCACGCCGCTCTGCGGGCATGAGGAACATGCCCACACCGCGGATTGTTATGACGAGACCGGCGCGCTGATCTGCGCGCTGGAAGAACATACGCACGTAGAATCCTGCTATCAGACGGCGGCGGAAAAAACGCCGCTCTGCGGGCACGAGGCGCATACGCACACCGCGGATTGCTACGATGAGACCGGCACGCTGATCTGCGCGCTGGAAGAACATACGCACACCGACGCCTGTTACGAACCGGCGGCGGAGAAAACGCCGCTCTGCGGTCTGGAAGAACACACGCATACGGAAGACTGCTACAGCGTGGACGGCACGCTCGTCTGCGAGCTGTCGGAGCATACGCACACGGACGCCTGTTATGAGGCGGCGAGCACGCAGCGCTTTTCCTACGCGGACGCGCAGCTGCAGCTGACGCTGACGGTCGAGAGCGCGCAGCCGCTGCCGGAGGGCACGGAGCTTGACGTGCAGGCTACGGACGCAGCCGTCTTCTCGGGGCTTTCCGACGGCGAAGCGTCGGACGGCACGGAGCAGTGGATCGTCCGGCAGCTCGCGCTAGTGCAAAGCGGCGAGGCGCTCGACACGGCGGCTTACCGCATGACGGCCGAGATCGCGGTCACGGACGCGGTGCTGCAGCCGCTGCTGGGCCAGCTGGATGCGCTGGACAAGGCTGCGCCGGAGGCGGAGACGGGCGTGACGCTGGCCGTGATGCAGGCCGGAGAGAGGGCCTGCAGGAGCTGGACAGCGCGACGATCTCGGCCGAGGAAGCCGCGCCGGTCTTCACCGTCAGCGTCCAGAGCGGGACGATCGCGGTGCTGGCCACGACGGCAAATCCGAGCTATACGGTGCAGTATTACGCGTATATCCCGCGATTTGCTGTGAGCGGCGCAAAGACGCTGAATGTCTATAACACGGAAGGAAAAAACCTCCCGAAAAACGGGAAAAGCAACGCACAGAAACAGATTTTCCTGACGCCTGCAGAGGGCAAAACGACGAAGAACGCCGGAACTGCAACACAGAACTATAAAGTCGCAACGACCGACGAACTGACGCAGATGTACACCGCCAACAAATTTGAGTACATCAAAGCGCCGAACCCCTCCTACATCAATAAGCTGATCGACAACAGCAGCTACGAATTGAAGGAGATCTGGGTGCTGAAGGATGGCGGCAGCGAAGACAGCACAGAGGATACAGACTGGATCCGCTATACGGATCCTTCCAGCGTCCATTTTACCAACCGCGATCTGAAGGATGAAGACGGCGCAAGCGCACAGAACATCATTTATCTGGACAGCACCAAGAGAAACGTCCTCCGGCTGGTCTACGATACAAAGGAAGCCGACTTCACCACGCCCGCAACGTTCTACGACTACGATATCTCCAGCGGGCAGAACAATAACGGCAGCTGGCGCACCGGCATTACCGGCATCAACAGTGAATTAAACTATGAACCGAGCCGGAATGGAGAGCGCACCTGGAAGTCCTACTGTGACGTGCTGGCCTTCGGCAACGATAACTGCGGCACCGGTATGTCCCGGTACAAGTTTGATGGTGTTTTCCTGAACAAACACAGTACGCAATACAAAGACGGAAATACCGATCATACGCTTCCTTACCACGAATACGGCTGTACATTCGGGCTGGCATCCGGCCTTCATGTCATTCGCAGTGCTGACGGAACGATCGATTCTTCAAAAAGCACGATCATCTATAATGAATGGCTCGTCGCGCCAAAGCTGTTCAATGACGGCAGCGCAGAAGGCAAACACACTTATGATAACAGTTCTCTGACCTTTACCCGGGTCGGCGATACATACACGCTTTCGTCCGCCAGCGTCAACGGCGTTGGTTCGATCGACGGTCTGCAGAACTTCTTCCATCCGTCTCCGAATGCATCGACCACGCACACGCATATCCTGACGAACGACTTCTGGCCGCTGGACGGAGCAAGGGACAAGACAGACCCGCTGTTTGGGGACTCCTCTATCGTAAAGTTCCAAGGCTTCGACCCTGTTGGCAAAGTTGCTGCAGACGGCACGGTTACAAATGGCGGATGGAAAAATCTTTCAGGTTCTTTCCCTGGCAGTGACGACGGCCGAGCCCACAACTCCTTCTTCGGCATGCAGTATGCGGTGACGTTTACGCTGACGCCGGATTATGTCGGGCCGCTGGACTATACGTTCTTCGGCGACGACGATATGTGGGTCTTTCTGGACGACACGCTCGTCTGCGACATCGGCGGCGTCCACTCGTCCGTCGGTGAATACGTGAACCTGTGGGATTATATCCGCACAGACCGCACGGAAGACGAGCAGCACACGCTCACCTTCTTCTACACCGAGCGCGGCGCGTCCGGCTCGACGTGCTACATGAACTTTACGCTGCCCTCGGTCTCCGGCGTCAACATCGAGCAGAAGACCGGCGATCTTGAGATCCGCAAGCAGGTCATCGGCGAGGACGACCCGGACAAGAACAAGGAATTCACCTTCGACATCAAGTTCACCGATGCAAACGGCAGCCGGATCTGGGACGATTACGCCTATACCCGCACGAAAAACGACGGCAGCACGGAGACAGACCTCGTCCTCCACAACGGCAGTCAGTTCAGTCTGAAGGCGGGCGAGACCATCCGGATCAAATACCTGCCCATCGGCCTGCGCTATGAGATCACGGAGCTTGACCCGGGCGGCTACACCGTGACGAACACCGTTGACGGCGTTCTGAGCGGCGGCGGGAGCGCGCAGGGCACGATCATCAAGGACGTCCCCGGCACGGTAGTCTTCACCAACACGATGAAAAAGGTCGGTCTGACGCTGCAGAAGCTCGATCAGGACGGGAAACCGCTCAAGGGCGCTGTCTTCGAGCTGAAAAACGCCGCCGATAACCCGGTCTATGCCATGAAGGACACAGACAGCGCGAGCGGCCAGATCCTCTACACCGTCCCGTCGAGCGGGGCGAATCAGATCCAGTCCGGGGCGCTGTATTGCATCGCGCTGGCGGAGGATCCGAGCTTCGTCATCGGACAAGACGCATCGGCGGAAAAGCATGACGCAACACTGCAGCAAAAAGCCGACAACGGTCTGCAGAAATTCCGTGTTTACCGGCAGGCAGACGGTTCGTACAGCTTCTATTGCGAGCAAAGTCAGTTCTGGCTCGATCTGGATGGCCGCGGGCTGACAAACGGCACACTGGTCCACTTCTGGTCAAATGCCGATCGTCCGACAACGGAAGACGCGCAGAAATGGTATCTGATTGCCAACGGAGACGGCACGTTCAAAATCAAACCGCGCGTCGCTGTTCTGGCGCAAAGCAAAGCTGTGCTTGACCTGAACGGCGCGACCATCGCCGAGGGCCAGCGGATCCAGGTCTGGACGGACAACGGTTCCCCGGCGCAGAAGTGGCTGCTGGTGCCGGTGGAGGAGGCGGCGGCACCGGAGACGACGAAGGAGCTGGCGGTCGACGACGGCGGCGTTCTGCGGCTGGCGGGGCTGCTGCCCGGGTCGTACACGCTGACGGAGACGAAGGCGCCGGGCGGCTATCAGGAACTTTCGCAGCCCATCTCCTTCCGCGTCGGCGCGGACGGGACCATCACGCTGGCGGACGGCACGATCACCGACGCCATCGTGGCAAACGACGGCATTCTGCAGGTCCGGAACCGGCATGAGGATCTGACGCTGACGCTCACAAAGGAGCTCGTCAACAGCCAAAGCACGCAGAAGTTCCCCTTCACCGTCTCGTATGAGATCAACGGCCAGACGGTCACCGAGACGCTCGGGCTTGCGGGCGGCGACTCCGGCACGCTGAAGATCCCCTACGGCGCGGCGGTCACGATCACCGAGACGGAGCATGACGGCTTTGCCGTGACGTTCAAGAACTCAGAGACCGTGCTGGCGCAGGGCGATACCTGCACCATCGATCGCATGACGGCCGACGCCGCGATCACGGCGGTCAACGCCGCCGGATACGCGCTGCCGGGCACAGGCGGCGGCGCACTATGGCTTCAGCTCGCGGGCGCAGCGCTGGCAGCGCTGGCGGTTCTCGCTTATAACTGGATAAACGTAAAAAAGCAAAAAGCGAAAGGAAGAACAAGACCATGAAAACAGTAAAACGCGCGCTCGCCCTCGTGCTGGCGCTGACCCTGCTGCTGGCGATGAGCGCGACAGTATTCGCGGCAGACGACACTACATACACGATTACGATCAACAATACAACGACCGGCCACACATATGAAGCCTATCAGATTTTTGCCGGCGATCTGGCCGAAAAGGACGGCAAAACCATTCTCTCCAACATCGAATGGGGCAGCGGCGTAAACGGCGCTGCTCTGCTGACAGCGCTGAAAGCTGACGCGACGCTTGGCAATGATTTTAAAGACTGCACGACCGCCGCACAGGTTGCTGATGTGCTCGCAACGTATGGAAGCGATGCTGAAAAAACGCAGCAGTTTGCCAAGCTGGCTGGTGCAAACCTCAACGCTACTGTTGCTGGAACTTCTACTTGGAATGAGTCTGGCACGAATTACAGCATCTCTTCTCTGGCCCCCGGCTACTACCTCGTCAAGGACAAGGATGATTCCGCGCCGAGTTCTGACGCCTATACCCGCTACATCCTTCAGGTCGTCCATAATGTCACCGTGAACGCTAAGACCGACGTCCCTACTGTTGACAAGAACATCAAAGAGGGCGACACCAGCGTCAAGGCAAACAACGCTTCCATCGGCGACGTTATCAACTATGAAGTCAAGTCCGCTGTTCCTGATATGACGGGCTACACCAAGTATTTCTTTGTTCTGAACGATACCATGTCCAAGGGCCTGACCTTCAATAATGACGTTGCAGTCACGATTGGCGGTACCACGCTTGGCGCCAACAAATACACGGTTGCATACAATACAGATACGACCGGTATCACGACAATTGAAATTGTCATCAAAAATTTCATCAACTATACAAAAGGAGACGCCATCCTTGTCACCTATTCCGCTACCCTGAATCAGGACGCCAGCCTTGACCCCGTTGCTGGCAACCCCAACAAAGTCCAGTTGACTTATTCCAACAACCCGAATGTTGACGGCAAGGGCGATCCCAAGAACCCTGATAAACCGGGCGAAGGTGCTCCTACCGGCAAAACTCCGGAATCTGAAACCAAGACCTATGTCACCGGCATCAAGCTCACCAAGGTCGACGGCCAGAATAAGAACCAGACGCTGACCGGCGCAAAGTTCGAGATCAAGGGTGAAGGCATGAAGGTCGTACTGGTCAACAAGGAAATGTACAAGAAATCTGCATCCGGTACATATGAACTCTGCCGGGGGTTTTTCGCGATTTTCAGGTCTCAGCACACCACGTTGATGCAGACACCCGCAAGGTACGCGCGGACGTTCTCGATCGCCGTCTGCTGCAGCCGCCGGCGGCATTCGAGCGCCGCCCAGCTGATGTGCGGGGTGATGACGCAGTTTTTGGCTGAGAGCAGCGGGTTGTCCATGGCGATGGGCTCGGTCTCGATAGCGTCGAGCCCGGCGCCCGCGATCTTGCCGCTGTTCAGCGCGTCGGCCAGATCCTGATCGACGACCAGCCCGCCGCGGCTGTTGTTGATGAGGAGCACACCGTCCTTCATCTTTTCGATCGACGCGCGGCAGATCATATGCCGGTTTTCCGCGAACAGCGGGCAATGCAAGAAGATCACGTCGGACTGTGCGTAGAGCGTATCGAGGTCGGTATAGCGGCAGCTCTCATTTTCCCAGGCCGGATCCTGGTACATGTCGTGCGCCAGGATCTTCATGCCGAACGCACGAAGGATGCGGGCGGTGATCTTCCCGATGCGGCCGAGACCGATGATCCCGGCAGTCTTGCCCTCGAGCTCCATGACGGAGTAGTCCCAGAAGCACCAGTCGCCCGGCCCGCCGCTGCGGCCCTTGCGGACCTCGGCGTCGTGGTGGGCCACGCGGTTCGTCAGCTCCAGCAGCAGGGCGATGGCATTCTGGCTGATGGCCTCGCTGCCGTAGCTCGGCACGTTGCAGACCGTAATGCCAAGCTCGCGGCAGCAGTCCACATCCACGGTATTGTAGCCTGTGGCGATGACGCTGATGAGCTTCAGATTTTTGCACTGCCGAAGCGTCTCGGCAGTCAGCACGGTCTTGTTGAGCAGGACGATCTCGGCGTCCCCGATGCGCGCGGCAGCTTTCTCCGGCTCGGTATGGGTATAGAATGTGGTCTCGCCCAGCGCCTGCAGGGGCGACCAGTCCAGCTCGCCGGGATTCTCCCGCGGCTTATCCAGTAAGACGATCTTATGCATGTCCGTCCCCCTCATCCGATCTGCGCCAGGCGCGTGAACGTCTCATCGATGCCCATCTGCAGAAACTGCACGTCTGCGCCGGTCCAGTAGACGTTTGCGCCCATCTTGTGGAAGCGCTCGGCGTCGTCCGGTGTGTTGCAGAAGATGCCGCAGGATTTGTGGTAACTGCGGGCAATGTCAAAGACCTGCTGGATGGAGGCAGTCATGACGTCGGAATAGATATCCAACGGCGTGCCGACCATGACGGACATATCATACGGGCCGATCATGACGGCGGAGATATGGTCGGCATAGGCGTCGAGCATGGCGGGCAGGTTGGCGATGCCGCGCGGCGATTCGATCTGCGGCATGAGGATGCGGGTGCTGTTGAAGTGCTCGATGCTCTCGCCGGGGTAGAACTGCAGGTTGCCGCCGTTGCCCTTCCGGCCGACGGGATGGAAGCAAAGGCCGTCAATGACGGCTTTCATCTGCTCCACGGTCTCGGTGCGCGGCACCATGATGCCGTCCGCGCCCATGTCGAGCGGTTTTGCCGCCAGATGATAGAACGCATCCTGGATCCGTACGATGGACGGCAGGCCCATCATCCGGCACATATGCAGCATCGGCACCAGATTCTGCGCGTCATAGCGGCCGTGTTCAGCGTCAAACAGCATAAAATCCATATAGGGATGATCCATTTTCGACAGCAGGATCGGGTCGAGCACCAGTCCGCAGGTCGTGCCGCAGACCGGCTGCCGGGCCGCCAGCTTTTCTTTCAACTGTTCCAGACGAGTCATATATGGTCCTCCCCTCTCAGATCTTCAGAATTTCCAGCGTTTCGCCGCTGGCGTAGGCTTTTTCCATGATGCGCTGGACGTGGACCGCGTCGGATGCGGGGACGACGAGCGGCTTGCCGTTCAGGATGGAGTCCGAGAAGCTCTCGATCTCGCGGGTGTACATGTTGCCGAAATCGCCCGGGATCTCGATGCCCGCGTCGTCCGCGTGCGTCTGCTCGGCCGAGTAGGCCACGTTTTTGTCAATGAACACGGCGTTCAGCTTGCCGCCGTCGATCTGGCCGATCATCGTGTCGCCCAGCAGACGGCCCTTCGTCCCGAAGAACTCCACGCGCCACTTCGACGCCTCGTCCGGGATGTTGAAGTTCGACTGCACGACGCACTGCGCGCCGTTTTCCATCCGCATGAGGATGGTGGACGTGTCCTCCACGTCATACTGCGGCTCCGGGAAGGCGATCTTCTCGTTCATGGACGCGACCTCGGTCACGCGCATGCCGGTGATGTACTCCATCAGGTCGATCGTGTGCACCGACAGGTCCATCATCGCGCCGCCGCCCGCCTTGGCCTTGCACTGCCGCCAGTTGCCGGGCTCATACGGGAGCCAGAGCGTGAACTGCGAATAGCCGGACACGACCGTGCCGATCTTACCCTCGGCGATGGCCTTTTTCATGCTCATCACGTGTGAGCCAAAGCGCATCATGAAGCCGGCCGCGATCTTCACGCCCTTGCTCTCACAATACTCGATGACCTCCTGGCCCTCGTCGGACGTCATGGCCAGCGGCTTTTCGATCAGGATATCCTTGCCGTAGTCGGCGGCCAGCTTCGCCTGCTTCGCGTGCAGGACGATGGGCGTGGCGATATAGACCGCGTCGACCTCCGGGTCGGCCAGCAGGTCCTCTTCCTTCGTGTAGCCGCGCTTGGCGCCGTATTTCTGGCGGATCTTCTCGACCTGCTCAGCGTTGATGTCCATGACGGCGATCAGCTCTGCGTTCTTCGCCAGCATCATCCCCGGGATCGTTCTGCGGTCCGCAATGCCACCCGCACCGATGACGCCCCAACGTAATTTTTTCATATCCTTACTCTCCTGTTCGAAATGATTCTGCTTCTTCGGCCAGCATTCGGTCGAGCTTCTGCTCGCAGTCTGCCAGATACAGCAGCCATGCGGACGGGTCGACGAAGGCATCCGCCTCCCCTGCCCGGATCCGCTCGGATTTGCCGATGGTATCGCACTGGTCCTGATGGTTGCCGATGAAAATATCCACATATTCGCCCTGCAGACGGTGCAGCCCGGCGCGGAACTCCTCCCGCAGCCGCAGCGGCAGACCGTAGGCAAGCAGATAGCTGCGCGCCATGCTGTTCATGCCGACACCGCCGTGTGTCCCGACACGCAGCGTGCGGCCGTTTTCGTCCGTGACGTCAAAGAAATAGGACATGGTGCCCTCCGTATGCCCGGGGGTGTGCAGGCAGGTGATGCGGGTGCTGCCGAGCGCGATCACATCTCCATCCTGCAGCAGCCGGTCCGGCTCAAAAAAGCCGTCAAAGGTCATGCCGAGCTCTTTGGCGAAGGTCAGCGGGCGCCTGCCGCGCACGGTATCGGCATCGGCCGCACCAATGGCCGTCTTCGCGCCGGTCAGCTCGACCAGCGCGCGTGTGCCGCCGATGTGGTCGATATGCCCGTGCGAGTGCAAAATCAGCGCCAGATCCTCCAGCCGGAAGCCCAGACGGCGGATCGAATCCAGGACCAGATACAAGGTCTCCGGGTAGCCGCTGTCCAGCAGGATGAGCCCCGCGCCCGTATCGATCAGATGCGCCGAGGCGGGCTCTGTGCCTACAAAATAGAGGTTTCCAAAGACGCGGAAGGGCTCCATACGGCTCTCCCAGACACGATGCAGCATAAAAAACAAGCGCCGTCCTTTCTTTCGGGTGTATCTGACTATAGCATAGGCTCCCGAAGAATGCAATCGGTTGCACCAAATTTCTGAAAATTTGGTGCAACCGACAAAAAGAAGCAGCTTATTTTTGATATAATGGCAAATTGCTTTTCAGCACGATCTGCGGCCGCGCAGTGACGAAGGTGGGGACGGGACGGTTCTCCGCGAGATTGTAATACAGCTTTTCAAACGCGGCGTAGCCCTGCGCAAACGGGTCCTGAAAGATCGTGGCGTTGACGACGCCGCGGCGCAGATACTCGTTCAGCTCGTCAAAAATATCGGAGGCAATGATGGTGACCTGATCGCTCAAGCCGTGTTCATCGACATATCTGCAGATCGGGATGGAGTTGGAGGAGGAAATATAGATCGCATCGATACGTTCATGCGTCTCAAACGCCTCCTGCACCAGCCGTTCGGCGATCTGCGGCGTGTCGAGCGTGTCATAGTGCTGCAGCAGCTGCAGCCCCAGCGTCATCGCGCAGCGGGAAAACGAGAAGATCAGCCCCTGGTGGATGAGCGACTGCATGCTACCGGAGAATGCAATGATATTCCGCCGGTCCGGCGGCAGGAAGATATCGAACAGCTGGGCGACCATGCGCCCGGTATACTCGGTGTTCGTCGTTGAGGTGAACAGGCGGGAGCTGGCCGGCAGGTCATTGTGCAGCGTGACGACCTTGATCCCGGCCTCCGCCAGCTCGTTGACCTTGGCGACGATGCCCTCATGGTAGATGCCGTGCAGGATCACGCCGTCATAGCCCGCAGACCGGAACTCCTCCAGGACTGCGCAGGCGTTGTCGGCGCTGAAATCGTCGCGGCTGAGCGTCCGGATGTCGCAGGTGACTTTGTAGTTCTGGAAATCGGCGTAAGCGGCCTTGATCCCGTCCAGCATTTTGAGATAATAGGCCTCGATCCGGCCGCGCATCAGCACGCCGATGCGGATCGGCTGCTGCGACAGGCGGGACGCCATCTTATTCTGCACATAACCATACTGCTCCGCAGCCTCCAGAATGATCTTACGCTTCTCTGCGCTGAGCTTGGAATTGGGGTTGAAGGCGCGGCTGACGGCAGAGACGGACATATTCAGCTTCTCCGCCAGGGTATAGATGGTAACTTTCTGCTCCATAGCACGTTCTGCCTCTCGCGGTGCTGCAATCTGTTGCAGCACCAGTTGATACCTTAATTTTTACATCTCTGTTATTAAACCATAGAACCTGCCGATTGTCAATCCGGCTGTTTTCGCTTATTCACAGTTATTTACCGCATTTTTTGTGGATAACGCCAAAAATCCCCGTTCCACCCGGAAACGGGTTGACGGATTGACGAAGGTATGCTATATTGCAGGTAATGCAACCGATTGCACTCCGGTGGAGACATTTTGCCTCCCCCCTTTGTCGGTTTCAAACAAAACGAAAAGGAGAACTGAAATGAAAAAGATGATCGCGCTGCTGCTGGCGGCTATGCTGCTCCTCAGCCTTGCTGCCTGCGCATCCACGGCAGATCCGGCGCCCACGGCCGACGCTGCTCCCGCCGAAACTACCGAGACCACCCCCGCCGCAGAAGAAGCTCCGGCTGCCGAGACTGACGCCGAAGCCCCCATCACCCTGACCTACTGGCTGCCCTGCAACGACCTTGAAGACGGCGCTGCCGAGCAGAAGGGCACCATCGCCGCAGCCAGGGCCTTTATGGAAAAATACCCGAACATCACGCTCGATCTCGTCCCCATCGGCGGCAACTCCGACGATTATAACGCCAAGTTCCAGATGGGCGCTTCCGCCAACAACCTGCCCGACCTGATGAACACCTCCTACGGCTGGGTCAAGCAGTGGGCCGGCACAGGCGTCATCATGCAGCTGGACGACATCGTCGCTGAGATCGGCGGCAACTACAAGACCGACGCGCTCGACTTTGCCAGCGAGGCAGTCGACGGCTACTGGGCGATCCCCTACATGGCGGAGGTCCAGGGCTGGGCATACAACACCGAGATCCTCGGCAAGTACGGCCTTGAGGTCCCCACGACCTTTGACGAGTTCATCAACGTCTGCAACGTTCTGACCGAAAACGGTGAACGTGCCATCAGCCACGGCGCGACCGATATCTGGGCGATCTGGGGCTACCATGCGCTGTTCTGCCAGTACGGCGTGGACAAGGCGCTGTGTGAAAAGCTGAGCGCGAAGGAAGAGGACTTCTACACCTGCGAGCCCTTCCGCAAGACCCTCGCCCGCATCCAGGAGATCGCCGAGACCGGCGCATACGGTGACGCCGTCTCCTACACCTCCGACGCGGAGGCCAAGGCGGCCTTCATCAACGGCGACGCCGCCATGTACTGCTTCGCTACCTCCTTCGTCTCCGAGCTCGACGCTTCCGAGCACGCGGACAAGTTCGTCTTCAACTTCGGCCCGCAGTTCTCCGATTCCATCCACGATCAGACCGTCGGCCTGCGTACCTACGGCTGGAACTGCTATGTCGGCTCCTGCGTGGAAAATGACCCGGCCAAGCTCGAGGCTGTCAAGCTCTGGCTGAACTTCCTGACCTCCGGTGAGGGCACCGAGGCTCTTTGGAGCGCAGGCACCATCCCCGCGACCGACCTGTCCTACGTCGATCGCAGCACGCTCGATCCGTTCATGGCCACCATCTTTGACGCCATCGCCTCCGACGCCTACAGCGTGCCCGACCTCTGCCAGGCCTGGTTCGACGCTTCCGTCAAGGCGCCTTACCGCAACGCCGTGACCGCCATCATCACCGGCGCGACCGATATCGACGGCGCCATGCAGTTCGTCGCCGACTGGCAGGCGAGCATTGGATAAAAAAACCGGGTGCATTTTGCCCGGATATCCTGTACCATAACATGCAGAGAAAACCATAGGTATGGCCGGCGGCGGTAGCCAAGCTTGGGTACTGGCCGCCGGCTGTTTTTGAACCGCATCAAGAGGTGATCGTTACGCACAAGATCTATACCAAGCAAAAATTCTGGCTGTTCGCCGCGCCGCTGCTGCTGTTTTACACGGCGTTCATCATCTATCCGCTCATCATGTGCCTCGTCTACAGCTTTACCGGCTACCGCGGCATCGGCGCGCTGGAATGGAACAACTTTGCGAACTATACCCGGCTGATCCATGACCGGTATTTCTGGCTGTCGGTCCGCAATTCGCTGATCTGCGCCGTTTCCCTTTTTCTTTTCGTCATTCCGCTCTCCTTCTTATATGCGCTCTGGCTCAACAAGCAGCGCAAGCGCAATACGGTCTATAAGGTCATCATCTTTGCCTCCTACGTCATCCCGGGCGTCCTGTGCGGTCTGCTCTGGTCGTTCATTCTCAAGCCCAACAACGGCCTGATCAACAGTCTGCTCGCCCTCATCGGCGTCAAGGGGCCCGCGTGGATCGGCGCGAACGGCATTCTGAGCCCCATTTCCTTCTCCATGGTCTGCGCCTGGAGCTCGATGGGCTTTTATATGTCGCTCTGGCAGGCCGGACTCAAGTCCATCCCCGCCGACGTGCTGGAGGCCAGCTCGCTCGACGGCTGTACCGGCACCTCGCAGATCTTCCGCATCATCCTGCCCATGCTGCGCGAGAATGTCACCTCCATCTGCATCTTCGTGCTGACGGCCGCGCTGAAGATCTATGAGGTCGTCTATATCCTCACCGGCGGCGGCCCGGCGCACGCGTCGGAGACGATCGTCTCGTATCTCTACACAACAACGTTCGACGGTATGCTCTATGGCTACGGCATGACGATCGCGGTGGCGGAATTTGTTTTCGCGGCGCTCATCTCGCTGCTGTCCATGCGGCTTTCGCGGCGCAACGCCGATTAAAGGGAGGGAATATCTATGTATCAAACCCTCACAGCCGATTCGCAGCGGCAGAAAACGAAAAACACCTGCGGAAAAATTCTTGGAAACATCGGGCTGTTCCTGCTGGTCTTTCTGGCGGCGGTGCCGGTCTTGTGGCTGATCTATCTGTCTTTGAAGTCCAACACCGATATTCTGACGAACCCGCTCGCCCTGCCGGATACCCTGCACTGGGAAAACTACGTCAACGCCTACAAGACCATCCCGTTCTACTCGATGGTGAAAAACACCGGCATCGTCATCCTGATCTCCGTACCGGTATCGATGCTGCTGTCGATCTTTGCGGCCTTCGCACTGGGACGGATGCGCTTCGGCAGCGGGAAGGTGCAGAACGGTGTGTATTCCTACTTCGTCTGCGGCGTCATCATGCCGACGTGCGTGATGATCCTGCCGATCTATCTGGTCATGGTCAAGGTCGGGCTGTATGACACGCTCTGGTCGACCATCCTGACCCACATCGGCTGGACCGCGCCGATGAACATGATGATCATGGTCTCCGGCTTCCGCTCGATCCCGGACTCGCTGGAGGAGGCCGCGATCATCGACGGCTGCAGCATCTGGCAGCTGCTGTTCCGGATCCTCGTGCCGGTGGCAAAGCCGGTCATCTCCACCGCGCTCATCATGACCTTCCTCGCCTGCTGGAACGACTTCCCGCTGGCCAAGATCATGCTGAACTCGCCCGACGTGCGCACGCTCTCCATCGCGGCCGCGTATTTCAAGGGCACCTTCTCGACCAACTACGCGCTCATGACCGCGGGCTGCGTCATCCTGATCATCCCGCAGCTGCTGATCTTCACGATCTTCCAGCGCTACATCATCAGCGGCGTCACCGCCGGCGCCGTCAAGGGCTGAGGCCCCGCTTTTCCAACCAGTTTTCTTCCTTATCTATGCAAGCCGCCCGGCAGGAGATCCTGCCGGGCGGTTTGTGTTAGTCCATCATCGATTTTGTCTGTTCTTCGCGGTATTGGCGGGTGTAGAGGCGGTAGTAGGGGCCGTGGGCGGACATGAGGGAGCGATGGGTGCCGCTCTCGATGATCTTGCCGTCATGCACGACCAGGATCACGTCCGCGCGGCGGATGGTCGACAGGCGGTGCGCGATGATAAACGAGGTGCGGCCCGCCATGACCTTTTCGATGGCGTCCTGAATAAGCCGCTCGGTCACGGTGTCGACGGAGCTGGTCGCTTCGTCGAGCACGAAAATGCGCGGGTCAGCCAGCAGCGCACGGGCAAAGGACAAAAGCTGCTTTTCGCCCGTGGAGAGGGTATTGCCGCCCTCGCCGATGTCGGTGTTATAGCCGTCCGGCAGGCGGGCGATGATCTGGTCGGCGGAGACAGCCTTTACGGCCGCTTCGATCTCGTCCATCGTCGCGTCGGGCCTGCCGTAGCGCAGGTTCTCCAGAACCGTGCCGGAAAACAGATGCGGCGTTTGCAGCACATAGCCGATGTTCGAGTGCAGCCAGAGCTGGCTGCGCTCGCGCGCGTCGCGGCCATCGATCAGAATGCGGCCCTGCGTCGGCTCAAAGAAGCGGCAGACAAGGTTGACCAGCGTGGATTTTCCCGCGCCCGTCTCGCCGACGATGGCGACATTCGTGCCCTGCGGGACCTTGAGGTTAAAATGCTCCAGCACGTTTTCGCTGCCGTCGGGATAGCGGAAGGTGACGTCCTGAAATTCAATGTCGCCGTGAAGCGGCTCCCAGTTTTCCTTTTTGGGGCGGAACGCGTCGCCGTACTTTTCCGTGACCTCCGGCGTGTCGCTGACGTCGGATTCCGTTTCGAGCAGCCTTGTGACGCGCTCGACATTGACCTGCACGTTGACGAGCGACGACATGACCTGCACGAGCCACTGGATCGGCTCCATCATGCCCTGCGCATAGTTCATAAACACCGACAGCGTACCGATCAGGATCACGCCGTCTCTTGTGATCACACCGCCGCGCCACAGGACGATCGCCAGCGCAATGGACGCGGCGAAGGCCGTCGTGGACATGAACACGCCGCGGAAGTGCATGGCGCGGACGCTCAGTCGCTTCATTTCGCCGGTCAGATCGTCGAATTCCTGCTCGACCTTATCCTCAATGACCAGCGTCTTGGTCGTTTTCGCGCCGGTGATGCCCTCGTTGAACGCGCCGGTGATCTTCGAGTTCTGCTCGCGCACGCGGCGGTGGAAGAAGACGAGCTTTTTCTGGAAATACGCGCCCGAGATCACCAGCACCGGCACAATGACCATCACGCACAGCGCCAGCTTCCAGTTGAGCGCAAACATCATCACGATCGCCAGCAGCAGATACGCGATGTACCACACGGCCTCCATCAGACCCCAGGCCAGTGTGCTTGCAATGCGGTCGGTATCGGACATGACGCGCGCGTGGGTATAGCCAACGCTGTTCTGGTTGAAGTAGGAGAAGGACAGCGTCTGCAGATGGTTGAACGTCTCGCGCTTTAAGTCGCGGCCGATATAGAGTTCAGCTTTGCACGCGCCGTAGGCGGAAATGTAGTTCGTCGCGGTCTGGATGATCATGACCAGAATGTACAGTGCCAGCCAGCCGCCGACGCCCTGCATGGTTTTATCGGCGATAAAATGGTCGATGGCGTGCTGCTGGAACAGGGGGATGATCGCGTCCATGCCGCTGCCGACCGTGCCGGTCACGACCATCCAGAAAAACAGCATTTTATAGGGCTTTAAATAAGGGGCCAGCTTCGGGATGCCGAAAAACGGCAGGCCCTTTTTTTCTTTTTCCTGCTTCATGCCGGCTCCTCCTCTCCGATGGACATCTGCATATCATAGATCTGCCGGAACAGGCCGGGCTGCCGCAGCAGCTCCTGCGGCGTGCCGCGCTGGAGGACCTTTCCGTGCTCCAGCACCAGAATATTGTCGCAGTCCATGAGTGTCGTGATGCGGTGGGAGATGATGATGGTCGTTGTCCCGGCCAGATCCCGGTTCAGCGCCTCGCGGATGTGCTCGTCCGTCTGCGTGTCGACGGCGGACAGGGAATCGTCGAAGACCATCACGGGCGTTCTCTTCGTCAGCATACGCGCGATTGCCACGCGCTGCTTCTGTCCGCCCGAGAGCGTCACGCCGCGCTCGCCGACCATGGTGTCATAGCCGTTTGCAAACTGCTCGATATCGGACGCGATGCAGGCCGTCGCGGCGGCTTTGCGCACCATCTCGCGGTCAGCGCCGCAGATGCCGATGTTTTCCTCGATCGTGCGCGAGAACAAAAACGGCTCCTGTAACACAACGCCCACGTGATCGCGTACCCACGCCGCAGGCATATCCGCCAGATCCTCCCCGCCGACCGTCACGCGGCCCTCCGACGGTGCATAGAGCCTGCACAGCATCAGCAGCAGGCTGCTCTTGCCGGAGCCGGTGCCGCCCAGAATGCCGAAGCTCGACCCGGCGGGAATGGTGAAGGACACGTCCGAGAGCACGTCCGGCCCCGTCTCATAGCGGAACGAAACATGGTCGAAGACGATATCGCCGTCCATGGGCAGCTCCTTCGCGCCCGGCTTGTCCTGCTCGCAGGGGGCGTCGAGAATTTCGCCGATACGGGACACGGAGACGCCCGCCTTGCTCATCTCGGAGATCACGCGGCCCAGACGGCGCACGGGGGAAATGCTCATGGTGTTGTAGATGGCGAAGGAGACGAACTCGCCCTCGGTCATTTCGCCGCGCACGCACAGAATGCTGCCGATCAGCACGACGAGCATCGTCTGGATGCAGGCCGTCGCGTCGCCGACGGCCCAGAAGTCCGAAAGCGTGCGGCACAGGCGCACCCAGAGCGTGGTATAGTCCTCGTTCTGCTTTTCAAAGCGCTGCCGCTCGTATTCCTCGCGGCCAAAGGCACGCACAACGCGCACGCCAGTCAGATTCTCCTGCGCGATGGTGGACAGCACGCCCTCGGACTCGTCACAGGCGGTGTAGCGCTCCCGGATGGAGTTGTGGAACAGCAGAGAATAGACGATGATGATCGGGAACATGACCGCCGGCACGAGCGCCAGCTTCCAGTTCATAAGCGCCATGCACACGAGCGCAAACACGATCATTGCCACAGCGCGGAACACGGAGACAAACTGCTCTTCAAAGAAGGTCTTGATACGCTCAACGTCCGAGGTGCAGCGCTGGATGATATCGCCGGTGGGGTTCTGCATATGCCACTTCCACGGCAGGTGCTGGATGTGGTGGTACAGCAGGTCCCGGCTGGTCTTGACGAGTGTTTCGCCCGCCTTGGAGCTGTAGATATTCACGCAGTAGCGCATGACGGCCGAGAGAAGCCCGAGTCCCGCCATAAAAACCGCCGGGACCCAGAGGTTCTGCCGCAGATACGCCGCGCCGCCGAGCGCTTCGACGATAGGCCGCGCCGCCGCGGACTTCACCGGGGCCTGCCCGATCAGGGAGTCGACGCTCACGCGGATGATCTGCGGAATGATCAGCTCACAAAGCGTAAAGAGCAGGCTTGCGGCAATGCAGGCGGCAAAATACCGCCAGCTGCCGTGCAGCAGCCGCGCAAGCGTCCGCCCGTTGGAGCTTTTTTTCTTCTGTTTCAGGGTTCTCGCCTCGCTTTCTTTCGAAGACAGGCCGAGGGCGGAATTGGGAACGCCAATTCCGCCCTTGTGGCCGCGAACAATATTTCTGGAATTACTATACCGTACTTGTTCCGGAATGTCAACCGATATTATGCGATGCCGGTCAGATCGTAGCTGTCGAGCCAGGCCTTGGCTTCCTCGCACACGCCGCGCAGGCAGCTTTCCTCAAACGGGCTGCCCAGCTCCGCGTTTTTCAGAAGCTCCGTGAACACGCGGCTGCCGCCCTGCCGGGTGTAGGCCATGTAATGTGCCCACGCGTCAGGCAGATCCTTCTGGATGCGCGCCCAGAATTGCAGCGCGACGGTCTGCGCGAGGCAGTAGTCGATGTAATAGAACGGGTTCACATAGATATGCAGCTGCCGCTGCCAGCCCTCGCCGTCGCCGTAGAAGGGGATCTCGCTGCCGAGCTTCATCCACGGCATATACACGCCCAGAAGCTCTTTCCACACTGCATGGCGCTCCGCCGGGGTCATGCCCGGCTTTTCGTAGACGATATGCTGGAAATGGTCGACCATCGTGCCGTAGGGGATGAAGGTCAGCGCGCCCGCCAGATGGCTGTAGCGGAACTTGCGGGTATCGTCTCCAAAGAAGCCGTCTGCCCACGGCCACGCGAAGAATTCCATGGACATGGAATGCACCTCGCAGCCCTCAAGGCTCGGCCAGATCGTCTCGGTCGGGACGCGGTCGCGGTTGAGATACGCGGCAAAGGCGTGGCCCGCCTCGTGCGTTACGACCTCAACGTCGTGCTGCGTGCCGTTGAAGTTGGCGAAGATGAAGGGAACCTCATAGTCCATGATGCTCGTGCAGTAGCCGCCCGCCTGCTTGCCCTCGGTCGAGAGCACGTCGAGCAGCTCGTCGCGCAGCATCGTTTCGAAGAACTCCTTCGTCTCAGGCGAGAGCTCGCTGTAGAACTTCATACCCTGGGCGAGAATGTCGTCCGGCGTGCCCGCGGGGCGGGGATTGCCGGAACGGAATTCGAGCGCGTTGTCGGCAAAGCTCATCGGATACTGCTTGCCCAGGCGCCTGGCCTGCTCGCGGTACACCTTGTCCGCCACGGGGACGAGATACTTGACGACCGCCTCGCGGAACTTCTCGACATCGTCTTTCGTATAGCAGTTGCGGCCCATGCGGTAGTAGCCGAGCGTGGTATAGCCCTCGTAGCCGAGCTTTTTGCCCATCGCGTCGCGGAGTTTTACGAGCTTGTCGTAGAGCTCGTCGAATTTTGCCTGATTGTCCTTGTACCACTGGCCCTCGGCCTTCCATGCGGCAAGGCGCTTTTCGTCGTCAGCGCAGGTCTTGAACGGGGAGAGCTGCGAGAGCGTGTAGACCTTGCCCTCAAACGGGATCTGCGCCGAGGCGAGCAGCTTTTCATACTCCTGCGTCAGGTCGTTTTCCTGCTGCAATTCAGGAATGATGGCGGGGGAGAAGGTCTTGAGCGCGATCTCGGCATTGACGAACATCAGATCGCCGTATTCCTTTTCAAAGTCCGCGCGGAACGGGCTTTCGAGCATCGCTGCCGTCCACGTCTGATTGTATTCCTCCAGCTCAGGGTTGAAGTTGTTCCAGAATTTTTCCTCGCCGTCGTAGAATTCGTCGCGTGTGTCGATCGAGTGGCGGATGCTCGCGAGCGTCGCGGCGGTGGAGATGTGGCTCATCAGCTCCTGCTGCGAGAGGAACACCTTGCGCGCTTCCTCATAGCTCTTGGCGGCCTTGAGTTCCGCCGTCAGCGCGGAAAGGCGCTGCTTGCTCGCCGCGGGATCGGGGCGGGTGTAGGTCATTTCGGAAAATTTCATGTTGTTTCCTCCATCAAATTTTTATTGTTACATTTCTTATTCTTGCCGGTTATAAATCGCGGATACGTCCCTGCGTCCGCCGCCGATGACGACGACCGCCGCGGCCGCCGTGACGAGCATGAAGCCCGTCAGCACGCCGCGCACGGGGAGAAACGCCACCAGCGCGCCCGCGAGCAGATTGCCCGTGAAGCTGCCGACGGTGTTGAGCATGTTGAACGCGCCGTTGAAGCGGCCCTTTTTCTCGTCGGGCACGTAGCTCTGCGTGGCGGAGATGCGGATGGTGTAGCTCGTCACGCCGAGGATACCCGTTAAAAAGCACGAGAGCATCATCACCGGCAGCGGGCAGTAGAGATAGAAGCCCTCACACAGCGAGATGACGACATAAACCATCAGGGCAATGGAATACTTATGCTGCACAGGCAGCTTGATTTTATAATGAATGCCGCCGCCGATGGCGCGGCCGAAGATCGCCATGCCCCAGACGAGCATATAGATGTATTCGCCGTTATCGAATGTCGACTTGAAGTACGGCAGCGTGATGACCTGCGACGCGCCCGAGGCCAGCATGCTGAATGTGAAATAGATGGCCACGCGCAGAAGCCCCTTTTCACTCATCAGATAGCGAAAGCCCTCTTTGATGTCGCGCAGGAGCTGGCGGCCCGAGGAATGCTGCTTTTCGAGCGCGAGCGCGGCACGCTGCTTTTCGATGTAGTGTTCCTCGGCGCGGATCTGCGTCTCCGCCGTCGCGGCGATGAAGAAGCACAGCGCGTTGATGCCGAGCAGCGGCGCAATGCCGAAGAGATTATAAAAGTACGTTGCGATCGGGATGATGAGCGCCGAGAGCGTCTCCAGCACGCTCGCGATGGAGTAGGCCTTGGAGTAGTTCCCCTCAGAGATCAGCAGGGGATAGAAGCTGTCGTAGGCGACATAGTAGATGCTGTTGATCGAGCCGATGATAAAGCAGAAGAACGCGAGCATCGGAAAGCTGAACCAGCCGCGGCTCAGGATCAGTGCAGCGACAAGGTAGACCCCGGAAGTCCAGCGTGTAGATCGTCTTCTTGCGCGAAAAGCGGTCGAGGATCGCGCCCGAGAAGATCGGCATGACGATCTGCGGCAGCGTAAATGTCGCAATATAGATGGCATAGAGCAGGTTCGAGCCCGTGTAGTCCAGCACAAGCAGGCTCAGCGCGAAGCCGGACATCGAATTGCCCAGCATCGAGATCACGCTGCCCAATGTGATGATAGTGAAATCCCGCGTCCACAGCGGTGAGACCGGAACTGGCGCGGGAGAAGAGGATTCGTTCATAGAAATAGCCTCCTTCCGGCTTAAGAGCGCAAACAAAAGCCCGCTCGATGCGGGAGGGGGGACGGAAATCAACTGTATTATAAAGGATTTCGATAAAAGAATCAACTATAATTCCGCCAAATATGGACAAATGCACAAATGCTGCCCCCGTTTTGTGCGGCACAGAGGGAGTGTCCGCTTGCCGAGAAGCATGACGTGTGCTATAATACCGCCAAACGAAAATAAACTGTGGAGGACATCACCATGCAACATGCACCGGCAAGAGAACTGCTGCATTTTATCAAAAATAGCCCCACCTGCTACCATGTGACCGAGAACATCCGCCAAAAGCTCCTCGCAAACGGCTATACCGAGCTTTCCGAACGCGAACGCTGGGAGGTAGCCCCCGGCGGGAAGTATTTCGTCCGCCGCAACGGCTCGAGCACCATCGCCTTCCGCGTGCCGGAGATGATCGACGGCGGCTTCGCCATGGCTGCGGCGCACTCCGACTCGCCAGCGTTCCGTTTAAAAGAGCATCCCGACCGCCGCAGCGCGCATTATGTCCAGCTCTCGACCGAAAAATACGGCGGCATGCTGATGTCCACATGGTTCGACCGCCCACTCTCCGTCGCGGGCCGCGTCTTCGTGCGCGCAAACGGCGAGATCGTCGAAAAACTCGTGAGCGTCGACCGCGACCTGCTCGTCATTCCCAATGTTGCTATCCACATGAACCGCACGGCGAACGACGGCATGAAGTACCTCGCGAATATCGACACGCTGCCGCTGCTCGGCGGTAAAGACAGCGGCGGCATCCTGCCCATCGTCGCCAAAGCCGCGGACGTTGCAGAAAACGACATCCTCGGCAGCGACCTGTTCCTCTACTGCCGCGGCGAGGGGACGCTGCTCGGCGAGAACGAGGAGTACATCCTTTCTCCCAAGCTCGACGATCTCGAGTGCGCCTGCGGCTGCCTCGAGGGCTTCCTTGCGGCGAAGGAGAGCGGAAATATCGCCGTCTGCTGCATTTTCGACAATGAAGAGGTCGGCTCGTCCACCAAGCAGGGCGCGGGCTCGACGTTCCTGCGCGACACGCTGCGCCGCATCGCCCTGTGCCTCGGAAAGGACGAGCAGGAGCTCCAGATGATGCTCGCGCGCAGCTTCCTCGTCTCGGCGGACAACGCGCACGCCCAGCACCCCAACCACGGTGAATACGCCGACCCCGACAACTGCCCGTATATGAACGAGGGCGTCGTCATCAAGTTCAACGCCAATCAGCGCTACGCGACCGATGGCCGCTCCTGCGCTATTTTCCGCGCCGTGTGCGAAAACGCGGGCGTTCCCACGCAGGTCATGTCCAACCGCTCCGATCTTCCCGGCGGCTCGACGCTCGGCTCGATCTCCGATACGCTCGTGCCGGTCAGCACGGTGGACATCGGCCTGCCCCAGCTCGCGATGCACTCTTCGTGGGAGACCGCGGGCGTGCAGGACTATGAATTCCTGATCCGCGCGATGACGGAGTATTTCGGCAGCGCACTGTAAGAGACCTGCCGAAACGGTAGACAAAAGCACGGAAACATGCTAAAATAAAACGATTTTTGATCAAATACGCTTTCAACGACAGAAAGGAAATATATCATGGACGTTAAGAAAATTCTCAAGCACGTTGACCATACCCTCCTCAAGCAGACCGCCACCTGGGAGGACATCAAGCAGATCTGTGACGACGGCATCAAATACGGCTGCGCGAGCGTCTGCATCCCGCAGACCTATGTGAATCACGCCGCGCACTACGTCGCCGAGCAGCAGCACTACGGCTTCGGTCAGTTGCCCGTGTGCACGGTCATCGGCTTCCCCAACGGCTACGTTCCCAGCGGCATCAAGTGCATGGAGGCCGAGTCCGCCGTA
>OGXR01000711.1_pt1 | contig 26172 bp, 27 predicted proteins | sample 1576331 | NCBI WGS metagenome assembly OGXR01 (sample SAMEA3541473, study PRJEB24748) | human gut metagenome | biome: human gut; feature: human-associated habitat; material: faeces | place: China | collected 2012 | reverse complement strand
CTGAAATAGCTCCGCCCTTCATCTGCTCTGACCTGGAATACAGCTTTATTGTAGCGCAGCAGCAAGCAGGCGTAAACTTGCGGACATTTCAGGAGAACGAATGTCTTAACTTGCCTGTCCGTCTACAATATGCTATGATATGCAGGTGCGCGAAAGGAGGGCGGCAGGTATGCAGTATTCTATTGAGGAATCCGCGCTTATTGGCGGCCTGATCACAGAATATTTCTCAAGAGCAAGTGTTTCTGACTCCGTGCGTCTGGCATACCGACAGGTATACCAGCACTTGATGGATGGTCATTTGACGCAGGACGATTTGGGTCGGATTCAAGCGGCACTGGACTTCCTGCTCCCGGTCTTTCCCACTGAACGCGAAGCACAGAAAACCTTCCGCGCGGCGCTTCTGAAAACAAAAGCCATGCTGAGAAGAAAAGCCTAAAAGTGAAGCAGGCAAACCAAAACATTCCCGTTGACACACTTCCAAAATGGAAGTGTGCCAGTGCTATTGGCGTGATTAGTCTCCCATGCCATCTGCATCTGCGATGGTATGGGAGATTTTCAGCTCTGTCGGCAGCTTCCAACGCAACTTATAGAACACGCAGATCTTCTACTGGCGGTTTGTGATATACAATCGCACCTGACCGGCAGCGCAGGAACGGCACTGCTCTGTGTGCAGGATCGCAGCATTCCCGTCATCGCTGTCAATCCGGACACCGCAGAGATTTCACACTTGAAAGATGGCTCTTTGACCTCTGAAATTGTCTGATTTACACCGCTTTATAAGGGCAAGCGTCCCATAATCTACTCTCCCCATCGTAGGAATCTTATGCTATAATAGATCCATCATGGGGAGGGTCGTCGAAACATGATTGTTTACCTGCAGCTTATTGACACCGCAGAAGATCGCTCGAAATTTGAGCAGCTTTACGAGCAGTACAAGCAGTTGATGTTCTATACTGCTTTCCAGATTCTAAAACGCCCTCAGGATGCCGAAGATGCGGTTCATCACGCCTTTTTGAGCATCGCAGAAAATATTTCAAAAATTTCTGACCCGGACTGTCCAAAAACGCGCGCCTACATCGTTACAATAGTTGAGAGAAAAGCAATCGATATGCTCCGGGCAGAGCGGCGGCACCCATCCGTGCCGCTGGATGAATCAATCAACGGCGTTTCTGTAGAATATAGCGGCGACAACGCGCTGGCAAAGGCAATTCTGGCACTGCCGGCTGCTTATCGTCAGTGCGTTCTCCTGAAGTTCTATCATGGATACAGCACAAAAGAAATCGCCGGGATCATGCACCTTTCTCTTGCAAACACAAGTAAGCTCCTTCAACGGGCAAAAGCAAAGCTGAAGGAAATTTATCAGGAGGGAGGCGAAAGCCTATGATCACGGATGATGCGCTGCGGGCCGCTGCGAAAGAAGCCAGTCTTGCGCTGGCGGAGGCGCTGACACAGGGCAGCAAGCAACAGCCGCCTTACGTCCCAAGCAAGTCCTTTACATGCAAAATGAGCCGTCTGTGCCGCCGTGAACGCCACCCCGTTTTTTATCGGACACTGCAGCGCGTTGCCGCTGTGTTTCTGGCGCTGCTCCTTACCGGAATCGGCTGGCTTACGATTGATGCCGAGGCCCGTGCCGCAACAATCGCATGGTTCAGAAGCATTTCACAGGACAGCATCGTCTACCGTTTCCTGAATCCCACGCCGCAGCAGACGTTGCCGGACTATGCTCCGACATGGCTGCCAGACGGCTTTGATGAACAGGAGCGCCACAAGGATGATCTGCGGTCCAGTTGGTATTACGTTTCCGGTTCAGACTTCATTGTCATTGAAGTTGACGTATATCACAGTGGTACGGTTCTATCGTTGATCGGAGATCATTCTGGCTGCGAAGAAGTCAATGTGAATCAATTTATTGCGCTGTTTGTACCGGCTAATGGGGCTTCCAGTGTCAGTAATTTGGTGTGGATAGATGAGCAGAACGGCCTTATATTCTCAGTCGGTTCTACTCTTGAAAAATCCGTCATGTTGCACATTGCCGAAAGCATAGAGTTGTTACAATCTCCAAATTAAAAAACTTCTTGAAGATCATGTCCAAAAGCACCTCCTTTCTGCGTTCTAATAGATAGGGCGAAGGAAGGAGGTGTTTTGTAATATGAAAAAGCGTATGGTCGTTCTATTGCTCGTAATGATTATGATTTCTGGACTATGTGTAAATGCCATGGCAACCGAACGTGCTTCGCAAATCAAACCAAAACTTTCGTTCAGCGGGAAAACGGCAAATTGCAGTGTAACTGTGGTCGAAGTCGGAAAACTGGATGTCACACTTGAACTGTGGAATGGCAGTGAAATGGTTGATAGTTGGAGCGATTCTGGGACGAACTACCTAAACGTTTCTGGCAGCCATGCAGCAGTCAGCGGAACAACATATACTCTGATTGCGCATGGAACGATTGGTAGTAGCTCTTTCCGAGAGGCTACTACTGGCACTTGCCCGTAAAGGAGCAAGTCCTACAGGCCGATGCTACGTATGCACCATCTTAAGTGCAGTGAGATCATCAAACGTAATTACAACATTATTTTTACGACATTATTAAATAGCAGTATATAAAGTCTGCTATCGGTAGAAAAACATTGTATCGACTGAATTAACGTGAATTTCATTGGAAAAAGAATTCTTCTGTGATAGAATAATATGCAGCAATACCGGAAGTTTTGAGGAGAGACAACAATGAAAATGAAAAAGCTCAGTGCGCTCATCCTATGTTTTACAATGCTCCTTTCAATGTCCTTCAGCGCCGAGGTATATGCCCATGAGGAAGATATAATGAGGACGGAGAATTATCAAAAGACCAAGGCGTTTGTTGACAGTGGCGATATTTATGATCTTGGCCTGTACTCCATGGAAGATGCCGTCCGCATTATTGGTCGGCAAGACCCGGATTTTGCAGATTTGTGCGGCGAGCCACAAACCGTGGCCTCTCTGGCTGTCCTAATCTCTCAAGAAGACGATGAATTCTTGAAAAATTTGATGGTGTTCTGGTATAACTATCTTTTGATTCAACATGGTTTTCCCGTTACCTATAGCAATACCAGTGATTACGTTTCTTACACTCTAACATTGCCAGGGGGAAAAACAATTGATGCTTTGTTATATACGGGGAATTCAACCCCTGACACATACGCCAACGCGTCCAGCTATACCAGCGCAATTTTACTATCTCTGTCATCGTATAGGTATAACTGCCATTCATATGCGTGGTATTTGCATGGGGATATCAACTCTCAATCCCCGCAGCTTTGCTTTGACTACCATTCTGGTTTTACCCACGCAACACCTTCCTGTGCAACCCAGGTCTATTCTCCTCAAGTGGGGGACATTGTTACTTACACGGACCCTGAAGATTTCGATTCTTTAAGAGCTAAGCATTCCGCTATCATAACCTCAGTAAGTGCGGGAACTGGGGTGAATCAAATTGTAGTGGCCTCAAAGTGGGGGTACTATGGCGTTTATTCACACATTTTGTCGGACTGCCCATATTATACTGACGCGGAACATGGAACGACTCATTATCTGACCAATGTCAAGTATTACAGATTATCTCATCAGTATATCTTGTCCGGAAACTACTATTATTGTAAATGCTGCGGATATAAAAATCCCACCATGGTGGTCAGCGGGGTGACAAAATGAAAAAAACGCTGCTTCTTCTGTTCTGTCTGGCCCTGACGCTTTCTGCTTGTGGGCAACCGGCGATGACAGCAGGCGAGGAGGTTTCGCCTGCTGTAGATGTGACGACCCCGTCTGTCCCTGGAGCATTTGAAGAGCCGCTCCCATCCTTCCCGCCTGCCGGGGAGATGCTGGAGGTGGACTGTGGGGAGTATGCTCCCCTGGAGGACGACGGAAGCCGCCGGGTAACCATATGGTACGCCTATGCCGATGGGACGGAGGCCACGGATACCTACGACCTCTCCAGCACGCAGGCAGAGAAAGGCGGTCCCACGCTGACTATCAGTCGCGAGTGGGCCACCGGCGCTGAGGCCCCTCATACCTGCATCCCCATCGATGACCAGGCGGACCGGACTTATCTGCTGGAGCGGCTGGAGGCGGCGGTGTTCCAAGCCCCGGAGGAGGAGCTTGCATACGCCTCCGGAAACCTCCGCCTGTTCATAACGGATGGAGACATTCAGTTGGTCTATCACGTCTTCCCGGACGGTACGCTGACCCGGCAGAGAGAGGATGACTCTCTCGAGGTGGCCTACGGGGCGGTGGACTATCTGCGGCTGAGCGCTATCACCTACAAATACGCCAGCATTCCAAGTGATGTGGGCCCATATCCCTATGAAGACTTGTTGGTTTCAATCGAGCTGGAGCGGCGTCAAGAAAGTATGATCCCCGAGAAGCTGGCCGACCAGTGGGAGGACATCTTCCCCACTCCGCCGGCAGAGCACTATCGGCTCTGCATACAGGGCGAGGGCTTCCACGCGGACCTGGACCGGGAGCAGGCCCTGCTCCTGTTCCGCACCCTGTTCAGAGAAGCGGATACGGGAAAGATGGCTCCGCTGGACTTCGCCGTGGCGGACTGGGACTGGACGCCGGGGGAGGAATGTCTCCGTCTGACGGAGTATCTGGATACCACGGGGACCCCCTATGAAGACAGCAGCCGGATCGTTCGGGAGCAGACCCTCTTCCTCTACCCGGACGGCACAGCGGCTCGGGTCCTCATGTCGCCCCATAACACATATTGCTATTCCTGGGCCCGGGACATAGGCGGTATATCGGAGGTGGAGGAAATCACCCCCTCCTGGACGCGGGTCCACATTGCGGAGGACGTTTTTTCTTGGGATAACTTGAACGCCTGCCTGGAGGCTCTAAGCGTTGCCTGACTATAGCAACTGGAATACTGTTGAGGTAACGTACTCTTTGTTGTGCTTTATACTATGCAGCCTCCCTTTTCCATTGGCTTGCTCCGTTTTGCCAAAGCGGAAGACGAGAGAGCTGCTGGAACGGAGTGGGCAAAAGACCACGGCCATTTGAGCGGAAACGGCCCGGAAGCCTTGGAAATGAAGGGATTGACCCGCCCAAATCAGATGGTAAATATCTCCCATGTTGCACTGGTAACCTACGGAGATACACATACAATTAAGTATACAGCTCATTCGCAGCCAGCGGAGAACGTTGTCTATTCAACCAGCGTTCCTGCAAACTTCTATATGTATAATTAACCCGTTAAGGAGGTGCGTATTTTGAAGAAGAAATCACTTGTGTGTCTTGCGTTCCTGTGCTTTTTGATGAGCCTTATGGGCGTCGGGTGTTCTGCCACGCGTGAAAGCACAGATTCGTCGGTTTCCAAAGCGCATGAGGACACGCAAATTACAGAGCATACCGGTCACGGCTCTGAGAGCAGTACAAAGGCTGAGACGGAAGAACCTATCCTCCAGACCGTGATTATCCAACAGGTACGCGATAATTCTATTACGGTCGAACACATTGTCCTTCTAAACTCATATCTTGAGGAAGATCTGCAAACACTTAAAGACCTGAACATCCCACCGGAGGAATATCAATACGGATATTATCGAAAAGACTCCGGCGAAATTTACACCTACGATGTAGACCCAGGCACACCCGTCACGATTTACGACATCTCTCAGGAATACGGTGCGGGAGAAGACCGGCTGTATACGTTTGAAACATGGCAGGAATTTGTTTCGGCTGTTCAGGCCAACGAAAGACTGCTCATCCAACCTTATACGCTGACCATCCAGGACGGCGTTGTAACCAAAATCGCGGAAAAGTTCTACAATTAAACATTTTGAGACTGGAAATATATGAAAAATAAAATCATCCGCACATTTTTAACCGCAATTCTCGTGCATATTCTTCTTGCCATCACGCTTTACTACACACTGGGATGGACAGACGAACTACCAGATGAACTGACTGCCAGACCTACGCTTGTGCTGCTAGGTACATTTGCATCCGCAGTACTATGGTTCAATAATTTCCGCGTGTTGTTTTACGTCATCGATGTAAGCGACAGAAAAAGTATAGATTGCAAGATTATATTGGGGAGCTTGGGTAAAATGAATACTATGGTAAGGAAGAGCTTCGCGATTGTATTGGCGATTTGTATTTTATTGCCAAGCTTTATTGCAACGGCGATTGCAGCGGATGTGACAGATGGCTTTTCTCAGAAAGCATCTGATAGCGGATATTTCTGTGTGGATGATTTGGAGAAAAACTCCGATATTTTAATTAAAACGGATACTGATGCTGTGACCTTTGTTGAGGATGGTCTACAAATTTATTTGTCAATCAATACTCCATATATCTATAGAGACACATATATTATTGGAGCAATGAAAAGCAAGCCGATCCGACAAGGCGGAAAATGGTATGTACCGAAAGACTTTTATGATCAATTTCTCTGCGCAGGAAACGTAAAAGTTCCATCAATATTCAATGGAGCACTTTTCTTTGCACAGGAAATTATGACCGCATTGTATGAAAACTGCGATGGTTCATTCTCTAAAAAACTTCTCGATGCAATTTTATTGCCAACTTCTATGGGTATTGGTGAGCCTCATTTGGACATGAGCCGAGTTTTTGTTGAAACGCCGTTAACTGAATACCCTAATACGCTAATGTCCGAAATGAAACGTCTCGGAATCAAGAATCCAGAAAAACTTACATACGGGGAATATGCTGTTATCAATGGAACTCAATCATTAGCTTCAGCTGGTATGGCTGCTGTAACAGAAAACAATCCAGAATTGAGTGGAATTGATTCAAATACGATGACTGTTGCGGAGTACACCGCGTGGCAGCAAAGTAACGCTTTGCAGAACTTCAAGAAAGGTTTAAGTACCGAGGCAATGGATTTTGCTGCAAAGAAAGGAATAACGCTCTCGGATTTGTCTTTTTTGAATCGCTATTTTTACGGCAACTATATGGAGGAAACGGATAATAACTTAAGGAATGCGTTACTTCAATTTTATTCAACAGATGTTGAATACTTGCAGAATCAAGCAAATCCGTTTGCCGATATTGCTGAAAGTGATTGGTTTTATGATGATGTTCTGCATAGTTTTTTCGGCAGACTTATAAAAGGAACCTCGAATGATACGTTTAGTCCAGATACTACTATTAGCAGGGGGCAAATAATTACTATTCTATATAGGCTAGATGGGGAGAAAAATCTTCCAGATAGTTCGGAGGTTCTACCATTTCCTGATGTGAGTAATAGCTGGTATTCTGACGCAGTTCACTGGGCAACACATGAGGGTATCATAAATGGTTATAACAACGGAAAGTTTGGCCCGAATGATCCAGTTACCCGAGAACAAATAGCTGTTATCTTGTGGCGATATGCTAAATATGCCGGATATGAAATGGGCACAGGGAAAACTATGAATATGTTTTCATTTGACGACGCTTCTGATATCTCTGAGTTCGCAATCGCCCCTATGCAATGGGCTTACGGCTATAGTATTATCAATGGCACCTCATCAACGACCCTTTCTCCACAAGGATATGCTACTCGTGCTCAATTTGCAGCTATTATATGCAGATTCTGTGCAAAAGTTATGAAGTGATTAAAGCGATGGCGCGAAGCCCAGCCGGATGCTGGGCTTCCAACAAAATTTCGTATTATTATGATGATGCGTCCAATGCTGAAATGAACACAGCACTGATTTCTTCGTACGAAGGAGAAAATCAAAAGCTTGATGATTTTCGTAGTGAGGTGCTGGGATTTGGGGACGATGCTGACTATTACGCACTATGGATGTATTTTTGGGATGAGCTGCTAGGCGAAAAAGCACCAGACCGATATGTTGCGTAATTCTGCATGGAGGAAATCTAATGAAAAAGTTACTTGCGTTAATCTCATGTATTGTAATCTGCAGTATATGTGTAATTCCAGTAAATGCAAACGCATATCCAATTCTAAGCGACTGGGCAAAAGAAGAGGCCTATCTTGCTGAGGCGAATGACCTTTTTCCAGGTGGTGAGATGCATGACGATTTGCGTTGCGCTGCTTCCCGTGGACAGGCGGCATGGTATGCGGTGCTGTTGGCAGAGACTCTTCTAGGACATGAGATTGAAAATGCTGCATCGGGTGTTTTCTCGGATATGTCCAATTCCTTTTTCAAAAACATAGTGGATAAAGCATATACAGCTGGTATTGTGAACGGCCAAAAAGACGGAGAATTTCATGAAAAAGATATGGTGACCCGTGAGCAGTATGCAGCTATGCTTTATCGAACAATAAAGTATGTGGAACAGGAACGAAATACAAGTGTATTAACTCAAGTGCAAGGCACAATTCAATTTGAAGATGATGAGAAGATATCAAACGGGGCCAAAGAGTCGGTTCATGCGTTAGCTTCTCTTGGTGTCATTCAGGGTACATCGCAAAGTAATTTTGAGCCGCAACGAGAAGTTAGCTTTGAACAGATGCTTGTACTTTCTTACCGGTGCTTTTCGATTTTTAAGACATGAAGTCTCCGAGCCTCAGGCGCAAACAGTGGAAACACCGGGCATTGACCAGAGTGATGCAGAATATGACAATGTAAAGACTTGGAACTGGGCGCCGTATGAAACGCTCTATCGGACGGATGGCACCCGCATGGGTCTGGTGCGGGATGCCGATGGGACGCGGCACATCGGAGAAATCCCAGACACAAAGGTCTGGATCCGGCTGCAGGACGGCACGCTTCTTTCTGACGAGCCGTTTGACGCCTGCATCGACTATATGGACGAGCCAGCGGGCGAGGTCTACTGCATCCGGAGCGGCACCGGCTACCGCTATACCGTCAGCGCCGGGGACGGAAGCTTCTGGCTGAGCGAGGTGGACGAGCCGGAGATTTTGGACGAAGACCAGTTCGGCTATCGCCTGCGCGTTACCCGCTGGGACAGCCGCGAGCCATGCTATGGCATTGTGACCGCGGACGGAACCGAGGTGATCGCGCCGGTCTATGAGCGCGTGGAGATTCCCTTCGCAGATCGCTTCCTGCTCTATGAGGGCGGCGCGTCGCAGGGGCCGGTCATGGGCTGGTGCAGGCTGACGGACGAGACCGGCGGCACGCTTTGCGCGCGCTTCCATTGGATCGACTACAGCGTATTTGACGACGGGTACATCGGGATCGCGGTATGCTATGGCGAGCGCGCGGCGTATCCGTGCTATGACGAGGACGGTCAGCCGATGCCGGAGGGCTATTGGCTCGTAGACCGGGACGGAAAGCTTTGCAGCGAGCGCTTCGTGAAGCTTTCCTTTGGGGACGGTGATGAGACGCACGCGGCGTCGGAAGACGATGTCCTGCGCGCCCTGCGTGAAGACGGCACGGAAGAACTGCTGCCGGTCGCAGAGTTGCTGCTCCCATAGGATGACGAAAGCAATGCCAAAATAAAGAAGGAGGGTGCTTGAAAAGCTCTCAATAAAACGCCTTGGTAAAAATAGCAAAAGCAAAACAAAACATATTCTGCTTGATTTGGAGGAAATATATGAAACGACGGATTTGTATTATCGTGTTAACGCTGGCGATTGTATTTACCTCTATCGTACCGATATTTGCAATACAAGAGGATGACCCGCGGGAAACACCTCATAGGACCATTGTTGCGGCAAGTGACTATCATGGTTATGCGGGAGTTACCACCAGTTCAAAAAAGAGAGGGATAAGTGCAAAAATCACGATGCCTTCCGATTTTCCAGATGTCTCGGGTAGTGGTGAGTCTGCTTGGGTGTCCACCAGCAAAGATTCCAATGGCGAATGGGTGCAAGCGGGTGCACGATATTACTCATCATATACCGCATTTAAAACATATACAGAGCATTACCAAAATGGCGTATACAAGCTTACCACAGTAGGTACACACCGATTGGGAATTTATTTAACATACAAGGTGGAGTACAATTCAGATGACGGGAAATGGCACGCTTTTATTAACAGTGTTGACAAGGTTAGTTCTTCACTTGCCACTTCCGAAATAAAAGTTCAAGCAAAGGGAGAAGTACATAAACAAGATATTGAAATGGGACCATTCAGCTTTTCTACAGTTAAAGTGAAAAATTCCAGTAACACATGGGTCGATAATACGGCCTCACCAAGCGCAGATTCACCATATACAGTGTCTGGATCGGCAACAAGCTTTACTGTTTCGGGACCATAACTCAGAAGCTGCAATAAGCGTAAGTGTCTTTTAGAGGATGTAGATGTAAGTGTTTTTTAGAGGAGGATTTGCCATGAATAATTCTTCAGTATCTCGCTCAAACCATTCCACAAGAGTCCTTGTGAGTATTTGCTTTGTCATACTACTGTGCGTCGTTATAGCATTATGGTTCAGTAAAGTAAATGCAGCAAATATCGTCCGTCGAACTGTTTCTATGTATTTGGATGAAAAACAGATTTCCTACACATCTGTTCATGTTAACAATCAAACCCTGTCTGTGGAGCTTCAGTCCAGCGGAGAAGGCCGTTGTACACTTGATGATGTGAAAGCCATTCAAAATATTTATACAGTAATCCACGCGCAAAGTTTAGCTGATAAAATCAGAAACGTTAAAATTGAAATCGTCGATCGAACAGGAACAGTTATTTATGATGAAACAGAAGCGGATGTTTCTTCAAAAGTCGAAAACGATTTAGCTCAAACGACTACTGCGGATACAGAGATCATTGCAGACAGAGACATTTTACAAGAGGCCCGCAATGTTTTGGCGGATACTTCCTACTCGATTCAAAGTGTCAACATTTCAGATGCCGAAGAAATTACGGGAAAATGTCTGAATTTAACGCTTACATTAAGCAATGCAGATGACAGTTCTGTGAGCCGAATCAGCAGCGTGTATGATAACTTGGAATCTTATTCTTTGTCGACAGGGGCAATTACGCAGTGTAATATCACATTGTTGAATGATGAGCAAGAATGTATTGCATACATGATTGGCGATTTCCAATACGGAAACTGTATCGCGTGGATTAGTCCTGACTACGAGAACGCATTTGTGGCGCAGGAAGGGCCTCAACCAGATAATTAACACATAGATATAAAGCAAGCCGTGAAATCCACACATATTGAAGCACGACCGAATGAAAAAATGTCTTGGTGAAGCCTACCAGAAATACGCAGTAATACGATTACTACTATTTTAAAAATAAAAGCAATACTAAAAAAACGAAGCAGACAAGCTGTGTGCTTGTCTGCTTCTTGCTTGCTATGGATTTGCAATAATCTTCACTTCGAGAAAAATGGCTAAAACAGATCACTGTGCGTTCCAGTTCGGATCAACTGTAAGACCAAGATCTCGTGCCTGATCCGGTAGACCAGCAGCCAGTCTGGTTGAATATGACACTCACGCATCCCCTTATAATTACGGGAATTTGTCAGTGCATGATCTCGAAATTCTGCTGGCAGCGGCTGTTCGGCGCACAGCATTGTAATGACAGTCTCCAATTTCTTGGGGTCACAGCCGCGTTTGACAGCTAGCTTATAGTCGCGCTTGAACTGCCCTGAAAACTCTGGTTTAAGCATTCAGCGCCTCCATCAGATCGGACACTGTATCAAACGGGCCATACATTTTATCGTTTTCTGCGGCATCCATTGCGGCATAAGTGGTTTTGTTCGGTTCATCCAGACGCACATCGAACGGCAGACCGCGATACCGCAATGCCTGACGATAAAAGATTCCGGTCGCAGTGCTCAGATCCATTCCAAGCTCTGCAAAGAGAGCGGCGGCCTGTGCTGTCAATTCCGGTTCAATTTTCAGCGTTGTACCCTTCATAAAAACGCCTCCTTTCAGGCAGTCACATAATCAATTATACAGTACCTTTTTCTTTATTATAATAGTTTCAGGATAACTGTCAATCCTTTTTGACAGTTTTACATACGCTGCGTAACCAGACCTCTTACGATCTCATCACCGGCCAGCTCGCTGGTCCGATAGATTTTCTGACAAAACGGCGTCAGGCTGAATGCCATGCCGGGGTTGCCTGCGTCCAGCAGGATGCCGGTCACGGTGAATTTTCGTGCAGCCTGCTCTTTATGAAGCTTTGCCAGATAGTCCTCCGGCAGCTCGCACAGTCCGTCGGTCAGAAATACAATGTCGGCATTCTCAAAGCCGGCGTCCATGAGCTGGATCGCTTCACCCAAGGGACGTTTGAAATTTGTGCCGCCGCCAAGAAATGTCTCTGCGGCATTCAACTTATCTTGCATGGAATACTGACCGGGCAGAAAAACGTCCACCTTGCACGAGGAAGAATCGGCAAAATGAATGAGCGCGAACTTGCGCCGGTTTTCTGTGGCAATATCCAGCAGCATCAACGCCACAGCCTTGCCCCAAGCGGCAGCGTCGCCGCGCGTGGAGCCGGATTCATCAAGGCAGCAGATGATGTCACCCATGCCCTTGTGAACAGGTTTGCGCCTGCGGTACTGTTTGAGCCGCCGCTGCTGATACTTCTTTGCAAACAGCGGAAGTGTCTGTGGTGAGGCAAGCATGGCGAACTCCGAACCGATAGCACGGGAAAGATCATTGCCCAGCTCCAGCGCGTAGGTTTCTCCGCGACCATAGGCGTAGCCGTTGCGCTTGCCATGCGCGAAGATCTCCCGAAAGCGCCCAAGGTGCTTTGAAATCTCCAAGAGCGCAGGATTTTGCCGCACCTTTTGAAGAAGCTCGGTGTTCACCGTGTTTTTCTCCATGGTACCGGCATCATCGCCCCACGCGCCGAGGATCGTCTGGACTTCCTTTGCCTTTTCCGTAGCCGCATCGACGGCGGCAGAAACGCTTTCAGATATAGCGGCTTTGTTTTGCCGTGCTGTGGTATCTACCATCTTTGCAACGGCCTCAGCCTGCTGCGTTTTGCTTTCAGCCTGATTTGCCGCGTCGATCACCGCCTGCTCCAGTGTGGGATTCTGCACAGAATCCCGCATCTGCGCTAAAAGCTCTGTGAGCTTCTGCTGTGCCTGATTCCGCGCTGCTTGCAGCTTTTCAAGCGTTTTCAGCGTACCATCCTTGCCACCGAGCTCTGGCAGCAGCTCATCCAGCTGCGCGCCGATTTTTGCCGTAAACTCGGATGCGGCCTCATAAGCGGGCAGCTCCCGACCCTCGCAGATCGATTTGATTGTAGGATAGTCCGTATCCTCGGTCACATGGTCGAGCAGTTTTGCGTTGAATTTCTGCGCCTCTGCCGTAAGCCTGTCCGCGTCGGTTCGCTTTGGAAACAGCGAGTAAAACGACTGAAAAATATCTCTGGACAGCGCAGGAAAGCTGTGCAGCTTGGGCGCGGCCTCCCGCTGGATGGCTTCCATGCTTTCATCATCCTTGCTCAGATCGCGGTAAATGCAGTCCTCCAGCTTGGAGCTTTGCAGAACACGGTCTGTTTTCTGTGCTGCGGGTGTCCCGGCATATTGAAAATTGCCCCAGCGGGAATCCATGACGTTTTGTATCGTGCGAAAATATCGTTTCAATCAAAATCCTCCTATAAAGATAGCAAAAGGGAACGCAGCATAAGCACTGCGTTCCCTCGTCCTTGTTTCAGCAGAAGAATCGTATTCCTCTGCAAATCTCATGATGACCTTTTGAGCAATCTGTCCATACGTCCTTGCGAAAGCGCGGATGAGATGATCTCCTGATACTTCCGAATCTCCGCTTCAGAGAAACCGGAAACATCTTCCCAGCGGTATCCTGGCAGAAAGCACGTCGCATAATGAAAGCAATCCTTTGCGTCCGGCTTTTCCACATAAACCTTTACGCTGCCGTTGTCCAGAAGCTGAGAGTGTACGATCTCGGTCTGGTCGTCCAGCGTCAGGAACGGACACATCATCTTCCGTCACCTCCCGCAAATGTTTCTATTGCTATTTTACCAGCATTCCGGAATTTATGCAATCAAAACATCCGCACAGGCAGGAGATGTGCTTAAAAGCCTCCGCCGAAGTTCGGTACAAAACCGCCAGACTGTGCGCTGCCGAAGTTGGGTGTAAAGCCGCCCGACTGCGCTGGCGCACCGAAGCCCTGCGTGGGTGCAGAGGCAGAACCGCCGTCATCTTCTTTCTTGCTGTCGCCAAAATAGATGTTTTCCGCAAGGATTTCCGCCGTGCGGCGCTTGTTGCCTTCTTTGTCTTCCCAGTTCCGGATCTGCAAACGTCCGGACACGACTGCCATGCGGCCTTTCGTAAAATACTTCGCCGCAAATTCAGCTGTGCTTCTCCACGCGACGACATCAAGAAAATCGGTTTCCTTTTTCCCGTCCTGCTGCGAAAAATCGCGGTCTACCGCCACGGAAAATGACGCAACGGAAACGCCGGAAGCTGTCTTGCGAAGCTCCGGATCGTGTGTGAGTCTGCCCATAACTACAATGTGATTCAGCATAAATTACCCTCCTTGAAAATTAGTCCTGTTTGGCTTTCATTTCTTCCAGCTTCTTTTTTATCTCGGAAATTGTAAAGATGCCGTGAAGTTCCTTTCCTACTTTAGGATGCCGAAGCCTCACAGCCCACATGAACACCTTGCTGTTGAACTTTGATTCCGGCATACGCTCAATTTCATCTGAAGAGTAGCGGCGGTCTCGAATTTCCATATACCGAACACCGCTTTCTTCTTCGAAGAACGTATTCATTTCCGGAACCGTTGCTCTGATTTTAATTTGACTCTCCATTCCTCGACCTCCCAACAATTACTGTAATACTGCCAACTGTTCCAGCGGTGTATAAGTAAAGCCAATCGCCTCATGCGCTGCCTTGCTGATACGCTCCAGCTCGGAAAGCAGTCCGTCCGTAAGCGCCTTTTCGCTGTCAGAGCCGACGCTTGCAGCCATCTCGGTCTGCATCTGGTAGAGCCGCACCAGCTCGCCGCGGAATTTGCGGAGCGCAGCCTGCTTCGTGCGTACATTTTCAGCCGCACCGCAGGCGCTGTCAAAGCCGTCCTTTGCGTCCTGTGCCATGGCAAGAAGGTCGCTGACCTTTTCCTGCATGGGGTTGACGCACAGGCGCTCCAACGTGCCGGTTACAAATTCACGGTCGCTCGGCTGCTGCCAGAAGTAATTCCGTAGCACCAGAAGATCCGTCGATGTGACCTCCGTATGTCCCTCCAGCCACGCCTTTGCCTGTGCAATGGAAAAATAGCTGAGGAATTTTCGGTCGGACACGGGAATTTGGGCACGCAGCGCACAAAGTACGTCGTCCATCAGGTCGTGGATGCTGTCCGGTACCTGAATGGCTGCGACTTCCTGCTGCATGGTGCGCAGCTCCTCCAGCGAGATCGTCGCATGGATAGCGCCGAACGAGCCACCGAGCTTGTCTTTCAGGATCGCAAGTCGATGTGACTTCTCCGAAATATTTTCCGTGACGACCTTCAATTCCAGCCGGTCATAGAGCGCCGAGAGGATCTTTTCCTCCGGGTCATTGAAATTCGGAATTTCGTTGGATGCGGCGAAAAAGGAGGTCGTCGGGATGGGATAGGTCCGACCTTCATTGGTGTATTTTCGCTCGTTGAGCGCCGTCAGAAGCGCGTTCAGAACGCCGTCATTGCATTTGAAGATCTCATCCAGAAACACGATGTCGGCCTCCGGAATTTTGCCCGCGGTCTGCACGACAGGTTCGCACGGATGCAGCGCGGCAACCGCTTTGCGATAGGCGTCCAGCTTGCCGCTGATCTCCGCCAGCTTGTCAAATGTCGCCGCTTCGTTTTTCATCTTCGGCAGACCATTCAAAAAGCATTGCAGTTCAATGCGCAGATTCTGATAGACACCGTCGCCCTCAAGCGCAGATTCTGGCACGGAGCCGGGGATCAGGCTGGAAAGATCGAGTCGTCCGAAAAGCTGTTCTTCGTCCGTCTGCTTGGAAAGGAGCCGTTCAAACTGTTTCGCACCCGTGATGCGGCTGCGGAAAGCGTTGATCGCGTAGCTCTTGGCCTGTCCGGGATCGCCCAGGATAAACAGGTTCTTCTGCGTCAGAAGTGCAATGGCGATCAGTTCGACCAGTTCTTCACGCTCGGCAACAGAGGCATTTACATCGGCCATGACAGCCAGCATTTTATCTCGTAAGCTCATGCGGCATCCCTCATGCGGTAGGCGTCCAGCGAGATCACGTTCCCGCGAGATTCCGTCGGCATTCCGGTCATGCCGTGCAGCCGGTACGGACGCTTGCAGTTCAGCAGTTCAAAATGAAGCTGCGCGAAGATGTGCTGCTCGAGATTGCCTTTCTCCGGGTCATATGACATGACCGCCTGGATGAGCCGCAGCGCAAGCTGCTGGTACACGTCATCTGTGTCCAGCTTTGCCGCGCGGATGAGCGCACGGTTCTGCTTCATCACGGCCTTGATGCACCACAGATGGTTTTCCACGATGGCGTTTCTCTGAGAAATGGTGAAATTGTTTTTCATGGTCTTTCTCCTTTGTATTTGGGGAGGCAGACGCCTCCGGTTGTGTTTTGTCAGGCGGATGCCTTTTTCTGTTCTCTGCGGTTCTGTCTGGCGCGTTCGGCGTCAAACGTCGGAGCCGGGATAAATCCGTCCAGCGTCTTATAGAGGATAACGGACTGTACGCCGTCAAATACCTCCACGACCTGATGCAGCCCCAGATGCACATTCAAAAGCTCCTCCACAGGTGTTGTGCGAATCTGCTTTTGGAACGCATATGCGTCCAGATCAAGCTGCCGCACCTCGGAGAGCGTGTATCTGGATGCCGTGGGGCCGATCTCCCGTCCGAGAGATTTGCAGAGATTTTCGTGCATGAGCCAGCTTTCCGTGCTGGCAAAATCATAGATGCGCACCAAGCTCGGACGGATGCGCTTCTTGCACCAGTCCGGAACGCGGAGCATCTTGTGCCAGCGTTTTAGTAAGCGCGGCTTTTTCTTTTTCGTGCAGTAGGCTTCTCCAAACTGCACCACCACGCCGCCGAGCTGACCGGGGTTTCGGCCCCTGTACTCAAAAACGTGGTTACAGTCTGTGCATACGGGAACCTTGGGTCGGATCTTCATACGACATTCTCCTTATTTTTTATCCATTTTGGCCCGGCAGAGGTCGATCACGCGCTGGCAGGTATCGATCTCGAACCCGCCGATGTGCGTCTCCTCCTCTGAGAGCTTTAATTCTCTTGCCAGCCACTGATAGGCTTTCGTCCGGCTGATGTGCTGCTTCTGCCAGTAAGCGTCGAACACCTGATGGGCTTCGATGCGCTTGAGCCGCAGGATCTCATTTGCCACATCGCCGAGCGGCCGCGTGGTACCCTTGTGGCAGCCAACACGGGCATTGCAGTTCTGGCACTGGTACAGATATTCGTTCTGCATTCCAAGCCGTTCCGTCGAGCTGCCATAGACATCAGCAGCCGGAACGAGCCGGATGATCCCGCCGCAGTAGCGGCAGATGGTCGGTTTCTTCAAATAGGCGTGTCCTCCTTTTTTATGCCGCCTCCTTGCGCGGCTTTTTTGTCTTTTGTGGCTTTGCTTCAATGACCTTCGGTTCACGCACCGCCATCTGGAAGCAGACAAGCTCGTCTGTTTTGAGAAGCAGCGCACTGTGCTGCACGACCTCCAGCATGAGCGTTCCGTTCAATGCTTTCAGGCACTCCATGAGCTGCGCCGGATTGTACCAGTACACACCCGTGGGTTCACCGCTCAGCGCGACCACGTCCATAGCCGTCTCCGAAATGCCGTATTCACTCTCGCAGCGAACGGTCAGCCGGTTTCCTGCAAAGGACAGGGAAAATCGGTTCTGCGTGCCGGTGACGCTCAGGGCTTGCAAAATGGTATCGCGGAGCAGGACTGCATCGGTCAGGACAGTAAACTGCTGTTTCAGATTGGACAGCACCTGCGACACGGCAAGATATGGCCCTTCCATAATTCGCGCGGCGAACAGGAAATTCTCCTTCCGAAAGACAATGGCTTTCCCGGTCGTACCGACCTGCAGCTTCTCGCGGTCGCTTACCAGACCTGCCAGCTTTTCCAGCGAAGCAGCCGGAATGAGGAAGCTGATGTTCCCGCGGCTCTCGCGGTCACCCTTGGCAGACGCGATGCGGAAGCTGTCCGTGCTGACCGCCTGCAAGCCGTCCGCACCGAAGATCAGGTTCACACATTTGAGCATGGGGCGGGTCGTATCCTCAGAAACGGCAAACGCCGTTCGTTTGGTCAGCGACGGAATGCCGCTCACAGGCACGGTTGCCGCCGGGCAGGGAATCTCCATGCGCGGGTACTGTGCCGCGTCCATGACGGGAATGGCGTATTCCGCGTTCCCGGAGGAAACAACGAGCTTTCCGTTTTTCATCTGGAAAGTCACGCGCTCGCCATCCAGCAGGCGCAGCATTCCAGAGAGAAGCGGTGCTTTTACGACAACGCTTCCTTCGCTTTCAATCTGCGCAGGGAGCTGCTGCTCCAATGCAATTTCCAGATTTCCCGACGCAACGGTGAGCGTGTCCTGCTCGGCCTGCAAATACGCGCATTGCAGAATCTCGATCGTAGACACCCTTGGTGCGATGCGTTCGGCATTCTGCGCCGCGGCAAGCAGCTCTGTTCGGTTGACGGTGAATTTCATAGCATCCTCCTTTTTACGCAACGGAATCGAATAGACTCAGCTGGTTTTCCACCTGCTGCGTTTTCTTCGTCCGCTTGGCTTTCTGCTGTTCCAGCTGCACCATGGCAGCTTGCAGCTTTTCTTCCTGCTCCACTGTAAACACGCGCTTCGGCTGTTCGATCATCGCGGGCACGGATTCCGGCGGCAAAGACGTTTCTTTGGCAGGGACGTCCGGTACTTCTCTGTCCGGATTCTCAAACGCCATCTTCTTGAACGCTGCCGCAATATCCTCCACATTGTCGCGGATACCGAGCATCAGCTCCTTCGCCATCTGCGAGGTCATGTCCTGCACGTCGCTCATTGCGGCAAGCCCTTCCTCGGAAAAGTTTCCTTCAATGAGACCGGCAACTGCCAGCTTCGAGGCCATGAGCTTCAGGCATTTCTGCTGCATGGTGTCCTCGTAGTAGAGCATATAGACCTTGACCGCAGGCGCTTTCTGGTTGATGCGCCAGCTTCGGCGCGACGCCTGCCGCAGCGTAAAGAGCTTATAGCCCATACTGTAAAACACCAGCGTCGTAAAGGCGTTGAGGTCTAACCCCGTTTCCACCAGAGACGGGTTTGTGATCAGCACCTGCATCCCGGCGGCGAGCTTTTTCTGCACCCATTCCTCACGGTCGGTGGTCTTGATCTTGTCGGTCAGGATCTCTGTGCGATAGCCTTCATCCGTCAGGAGCTTTTTGAGCTTCTGCTGGGAATCCGTGCGCACCCAGCTTGTGTAGATGAGCGCACGCTCCCCGTTCTGGATGGCAGCTCTTACGATCTCCAGCGTCCGCTGTTCCTTTTCTCCGAGCGTATCCGCATCCCCGATGTTCTCAGGTTCGACGATGGGTACATCGCTGTCGGGGTAGAGAATGGGCTTCTGGTCATACGGCTGATCCGGATAGACAGTCAACAGATTCAGATACGCGGAAAGAATCTTCTGTGCTGCGCGGCGGTCCGACCGCAATACCCGTACAAGCGCATTCTCAATGCGTTTGTATTCCGATTGCACGGCCTCGTCCATTTCACAGGCAATGGGAATTTCTTCGTAGCTGGGAAGCGCCTTGCCCATATCGGACAGCGACAAAAACGCCGTTTTTTCCAGCAGAAACCTCGAAAACACCAGCGGTGAGACACCCGGAAGCTGACGCGTCCGAACGCCGCTTTTCTGTGATCTGCGCTTTGCCGCATAGCTTTCATCGGCTTCGGTGTAGGTCGTTTCCACAACGCCATATTCCGTGTTGAACAGCGCGGGCTTTTCATGCGGCTTTCCGTCCGCCAGCATCAGCTGCGCCGACGTACGGTAAAGCAGATGAAAAATGCCGGAGCTGTAGCCGTTGATGAGTGTAGCGGTCATGCCGATGATCTTTTTTGCCGTGCCGAACAGCTCTGCCATCGCGTCGCCCTGCCCGCTGTCGTTGTTGTACTCGTGCAGCTCATCCACGATGAGACCGTCAAGCCTGCCGCGATATCGCTTCTTGATGTACGAGCTGAGCGGATACCGCCGGCACGCGCCGCGCGTCGGGAAATATCCGTCTGGATTCTCGTGAAGTGACAGCAAAGCATCCAGTGCAGCGGGGTTCTTCGTCTTCTGTATGGCATGGACTGCCAGCTTCCGATGCACCCAGCCGTATTCCGGGATTTTGACCCACGGAGAAGGCACACTTGGATTCACAGCCGTCCACAAGGGACTTTCGCAATTCATACATTGATGATTGCGCCGGTTCTCCGCACGGAACGCTTCCGGCTTTGCGCACGACGTGCCGTCCATGTCATCACTGCCCGGTAATTCGACGATCTCGCCGCAGTTGGGGCAGCGAAACGCACCTTTCCGCGTGTCAAACAGAACCGCCGGGCGGCGCATATAGCCGTCTCTGGCTTTTTCCTTGCTGATGACGGCATAGATGCTTTTGTCTCCCTGCCGGTACTGTGCATACAGGCTGTCCAACTCTGTAATGCTGCGGACAAGGACGCCCGCGGTGTCCGGCAGCGTTTCGGCAATTTCGCGCACCCACTTCTTTGCGACGTGCGACGGGCAGAGAACGATGTTGAACGTCTTTTTCCGTTTCTGTGCCTGATACGTCGCCAGTGCGGTCGCACCGATCTTCGTCTTGCCGCTTCCACACTCCGCCACGATGAACGCGGATTTCCCCTCCGAGAGCTTGCGCTTGACCGATTCCGCGACGGCAAGCTGCGCTGGATACAGGCTGTAGCCCGCGTGTTTGCGGATATAGTCGTTGATGCGCAAAATCTCCGGGGAAAGCTGCTCCGCGGCGGGGTCAAAGAGCGGCTGAAACTGCTCACGGATTCTTTCTGCGACAGTCACGCCGAACGCAGACAGATAGCTGGTGACGGAATGGACGCTGTCAAAGCCGTGTGGATCTTGAAGCGTTCCAGGAATACGAATTGCGCTGGCTTTTAAGCCGTCCTCCAGTACCTTGACGATATTGGCGTCGTCCTTTTTGCACAGCAGCAGCCACGCCTCCAGCCGTTCCCGAATGGAAATGACACGCAGCGGCCTGAGTATCCCGCGCCGCCGCAGTTCGTCCAGAACGTAGTCCTGAAACTCCGGGATAAGCGGCACAGCCGTTTTCCGGTCCAGCGCTTCAAACAGCGCCTGCCGGTCTCCGGCCGGACAAAAAAGGATGCACTTTCTCGGCGGCAGCTCTACATTTGTCTGACCGTCCGCCTGTGCATCTTCGTCCTTTTTTGCCGCAGTGTCCGCATCATCCAGCGAGAGGATGGTCGCCTCGGCGTAAATTCCGTCGTGGCTCAGATGGCATTCGTACTTCTTTGGTTCGCAGGCGAGCATGGCTGGTTCACCGGCAAATTCCGTTTCCAGCGTCGCGCCGGCGTAGATCGCGTCCGACATGGCGCGAACCATCTCCGGGTACCCGCCGAAGCGGATCGCCCGAAGACGTTGCTCACGCCCATCCGGTTCAAGAATGATCGTGTCCGCATACGCGCTGAGACGGATCTCCTGCTTGGGATTGTAATAGCTGATTGGCATTAACCGGCTCTTGTCGAGCATTCATGGTTTCACTCCTTCCATCGTTTTTGGGACACAAAAAGACCGTAACTGCCAAGCGGCAATTACGGTCTTATAGGTCCTGTTGTATTTTGGTATTCACTGGCCTGCGCACGGAACCGGGGCATACTTCGCCCCGAGAAATCACCTCCACCCTCAAACTGCTCCGCCCTGATGCTGCTCTGACCTGAATACAGGATGATTATAGCGGAAATGCGTACAGATAGCTACTTGCAAATAACACAACTCCAAATATTTATGTAGCATGTGTGAATCTTACGAATGCAGACTTATTTTGCACATACACGGATCGAACAAATATAAAATCCACCATTATAAAACTCAAACGTATATTCCTTCCGTGCGATTTCTTCACCGTTCCCATCCCGGACAGTTCCTTCAATTATGCATTTGCTCCCGTCAGACTGTATCTTCAGATCATCGACATAGAGACCACCGCCGAAGCCTCCGACAACCGTGGTGACGATTGCATCATAGCTTGGATCGTAAAATGGATCTTCCTCGATTCGATAGGTGTAGCCATTATAATACCGATCTAATGTGGAACAAATCATATCTTTTGTATAGCAGTAGGCTTGCGCAGCTTCGTTCCAACAATTCAGCAGATCATCTTCGCTTGAAAAGAGCTGAAATGAAGTGTACAGCTCAGCCTCTGTCAATTCCCCCACATTTTCAAAAGAAAGCTCTGCAGAATAGGCGGCTTCCATACTGGATAATATCACGCTGAAGTACGCATCCGGTAATTCCTCTGGGAAAACAGCGTCTGGCTTTTCGTATTCATTATACGCGATCAGCCGCTGTGTGCCATCCGCTGATTCTAATTTTTCTGTGCTTTGGTTTATCGCAGAAACAGCAAAATAAGCAGATGTGCGCTTATCTGAATCTTCCAATATGGCAAGGTATTCGCCGATCTCAGGCAGGGAATACAGATTTGCCTGATATGCGACATCTTTTATAAAGGAAGCATACGCCGGAAGCTGTGCGAACAGGAAATCCCGCCATAGCGAGATCGCTGCCTCATCAAAGAAATGGAGATCCAATTCAGGGTGCACCGTGTGCAGAGAGATATGCTCGCGGAAGCTTCTCAGAAACTGAGTCTCTTCCTCGGCAGAAACGGATGGGTCAGGCATTTCTTCTGGCGGCGCGGATTCCGTTACCGTCTCAGCTGATTCAGTGTTCTGAATTTCGGATGTGTCTGCCGCAGAAGCTGACACTTCAGGCTGACCTGTAAAATGAGTGGTATCCTTGGAAGCACAGCCCATCAGTATCAGGCATAACGCAAAGCAAAGACTAAGAAAGAATATGTTGTTCTTCATATTTACTTTTTGCACCTTCTTTTCTCATTAAACTAGTGATGACATAAAATATCGAGGCTCCAATGCTGGCAGGTGATCACCAATGCTCTGATTTGAATTGTAAATATTTAGAGTTCTCGCTACTATCGGTGCCGGTATGATATGTCAGATTTTCATAATATTCTTTAGGAGGAAAATATGTCTAGAATTATCAAAGAAACAACTGTGTACGGTGGTCCTCGGACATCTGGCTATGCAACTATGGCCACATTGCATCAGAATCAGTCAGTTACCGCAATTTTTAAAGAACTTGATTTTCTGTTCGTTGAATATGATGGCGTAAACAGGACCAAGCGCAGAGGGTATGTCCTTGCAAGAGATGTGCAGTTGCAGGAATCTGTTCGGACATACACTGCACTGGCAACCAATAAAGCAATCCGGGTTGTGGTAACATCGGCTGCGGTCTTCGAAGGCCCTGCATTTTCTGGGTATATGAAACTGGGATCTTTTTCAGAAAATGCATTTATTTCGTTCCTTGGCATAAAAGAAAATGACTTTGCTCTGGTTGAAATGAAAAACCATGCTGGCGTTGTTCGCGGATACTTTTATGCCAACTATCTCCGAACTTTGAGCAATCGCGTCGGCAGCATTATTTCGGATACTAATTCTACTGGTTACCTTAGTCCGCTGAACAAATTCACGGCAGGCCAGTGCACATGGTATTGTTGGGGACGAGCCTATGAAAAATGTGGTGCCAATATTACATTCTCTGGCGGTCAAAATGGAAATCAGTGGTATGCAAATGTATCTGGCGGCTATAAGGCTAAATACCCCGCATCGCATACCCCGGTCGCAAATTCTGTATGTAGCTGCAACACGTCGAGTGTGTATGGCCACGTTCTTTTTATCGAAGCTGTTGAAGATGGTTATGTTTACTTCACAGAAGATAACTGGGCAGCAGATGATCCTGCGCTGAGACGAATGACTGTTAGCGAGTTTACATCAAACCGTCAGGTTATCGGGTATATTGCCGTTTAAGTCCGAAATAGGGTTCGCAGCTATCTGCGAACCCTATATTTCGCAGAAGATGAAATTAGGAATCTGCACCGAATCATACTATATTTCATTTTTCGCAAAAGAGTCTTTTTGAAAAACCTTTTGTATGATTAGACAATATCATTTTCTAAATGCAACAACAATCTCGATGATTTATTTGGGTTGATTGTAAAATGAAGTTTGCACACAACTTCTTCCAAGGGAGAGCAATCGCTATGGACTGCCAAGATTATATCACAGAATCAGTAGAACACAAGAAGGGACAGCACTTACAACGAGAGGATATTATCTCCCAACGATCTTCCCAAAGATCTGCTTTTTCCCCTCGTCATACCGCTGGATCACGACCATGACGGTATCGCCGGTTTTGAAATCCGAGTCCTCGTAATGGAACGAGTACCGGCACATGACGACCGCGCCGTCGGAGAGGTTGCAGAACACGCCGCCGGCGTATTTACCTGCGATACTCGCCCTGCGGCGGCAGCCGACGGGGTGACGCAGACTGGCTTCATCGAAGGGATTCGGAACAGTCTCCTTGACGGAGATCTCCAAGGCACCGGCCTTGCGGTCAAACTGCTTGACCACGCAGGTCAGCGCGTCACCCGGATGATACTGCTCCCGCAGGTCGGGAATAGCCGCATAGCTCATATCACGCTGCGAAAGATTCACATCGTAGCCATAGCATTCGACGAGGCACCGGCGCGGGCCGACGGCCAGCACATGGCACGGCACACGGCTGCCCGGCTGGTGGAGTGGCTGTGTGGAGAAGAAATAGCGCCGTGACGCCAGCGCCAGACGGCGGGAGCCGATAGCGAAGCCCGCTTCACGATCCACATGCGTAATGACAAAATCGATCTGAGCGCCCGGCATGTTCCGTAAAACGAACGCCGGGCGTTCTTCACTTTCTGCCCACATTTCCGTTTCCGGGATCAAAATGCGGGCGCGGAACGGCACAATGACCGCACAGTACATCCGCTTGGTCTCGACCTGTCCGGTCTGCGCGCTGCGGACGGTCATGGAATGGGGATCGACGCCGATGATCGTGCCGCGCATGACGCTTCGGCTGCGGAAGGAGGCATAGATCGTGTTCCACTCCTGCCGCTGCTCCGGCGAGAGATCCTGATCGAGCGCACGGAAGTCCAGATTGTAGAAGGATTTCTTCTCCGGTTCGGAAGATTCAGATTTTTCTGCCGCTGCGGGCACGTCGTCCTCTCCATAGGGTTGTACAGGTTCTGTGATTGCAGGTTCTTCGACCTGCGGTTCCAATACTGGCTGTTCTGCGGTGACCGTTTCTTCGACTTGGGCGATTTCTGGCTGTACGGTTTCTTCCTGCAGCACTTCGGGTTCGGCTTTCTTTCTGGGCATATGTAGTTCCTCCTGTAATAATTATTTTCTGGCAAAGAATCGGTGCGTGCCGCTCTCTTGCCGGATCGCAAAAATGACGGGTCTGGTGTATGAAAACGCCTCTGGCTTGATGCTATCAGGCAGCAGAGCAATGATCTTTTCGTCCTGCCGGATCTCATGCTCCGGCGGCGGATCGCTGCCGGACACGATGACAAACTGCTTGAAACTGGGTTCTCCAAGCGAAAAGCGGAGCAGGATATGTTTGTCCACAGCATAAAAACTCTCCGGCTGTGCCGCGGACAGTTCCAGCATCACGTCAATGGCTTCTATCTGCTGCGAAACTGCCCGTTCTCCGCAGTGACTGACGATGTTGTCGGAAATTTGCAGCAGCCCGCCCATCTGCATCTGGCGTACACAAGCGCCGGTCACGCGCACGGCATCATCGAGCGAAGAAAAGGCAAACATTTTTTGCAGCAGTGCGGCAAGCTGCCGCTGCTCCGCGCAGCCGAGCTTTTCCAAGACCGCCAGCAGATATTTTTGCTGTTTCGTCAGCAGCATTAGCCTCGCCCCTTTCCCGGCGGCGAACGCAGCGAATTGAGATACGGATCGACCAGCAGGTCACTCTCCGTTTCCGTGATGCAGTTGTAGATCGTTGACATAACGTATTTCGTAGAATCCCTGACAGGGACATTCCGGTTCGCGTGCAGTTTGCTCTCCGCTTCTTGCAGGACGAAATAGTTCAGCCGGTGCAGCCTGGAACGCACCCGGCTTTGCGGCAGAACAGCCTGCCCGATGCGCAGTTTGTCCGAGTAGAAAAGCCGCTCAATGGCGTTCTCAAAAACACGCGCCACCTCCGGCTCGAAATACGAAAGCTCACAAGCATCCAGAA
>OGXR01000694.1_pt1 | contig 26537 bp, 16 predicted proteins | sample 1576331 | NCBI WGS metagenome assembly OGXR01 (sample SAMEA3541473, study PRJEB24748) | human gut metagenome | biome: human gut; feature: human-associated habitat; material: faeces | place: China | collected 2012 | reverse complement strand
GAGCGGAAGGGCAGATGAGCCGCATGTATACGCAGTATGTCGGCATGAGGGAAATCCTCGATAAAGTTGGGCAGCTTGTCCCGGCCGTGCAACTGGAGACGTATCAGGTTTACCGTTACCGGGAACACTGGGAGCGTGCCGTCCGGTGCAGCGCCGAACTGCTGGAGCTCCAGCGGCGCTGGATGGGGACCCTCGTGGCCATGAAAGATTTGGATATGGCATCCCTTTTTCCTCATTTTGAGTCGCGGGTCGCCGAACTGGGGAAACTTTTCGATCGCCTGGATGCCCTGGGGAAGGAAGGCTCTCCCGGTGGTTCCTCGAAGCCCGAAGACGTACAGCCGCTCGCGTTCGATGAAAGCGTATTCGAGAAACTCGGCTCGACACGGAAGGGATTGGCGTTTTCTGCGGTGAAGCTGTTCGAGGAACAGACGGCGCACTGCCGCGAGCTGCTGATGCTGGCCGGTTTTCTGCTGCATGGCGGGCCCATGCCCGAACTGAAGCCGTCGGCATCAAAAAAGGCCCTTTCCGTCATCAAGCCCGAGCAATACGCCTACATGTCCCAGATGTTCGTCATTTTCTGGGTGGCGACGCTGTGCTGGATACTCCTCAACCCTCCGGGGCTGGAATCCATCGCTTTTCTGGAATTGCCCATCGTGCTCGGCCTGATCGGCATCATGACCGGCGAAGACAAACCGCTGCGCCAGGTGCTGATCTTTGCGCTCGGCATCGGCTGTACGGGGCTGGCCTATACCTTCATCTATCCTCTGGTTTCCAATCTTGGCGAGTTCATCGTCATGATGGGGGTATCGGGATTTTTCATCACATTCGCGTTTCCGCGCAAGGAACAGAATTTCACCAAACAGGCCTTCATGCTGCCGTGGCTGTCCATAGGCAATTTTACGAACCTCCCGACATACGATTTCGGGCAGCTGCTGGTTGGCTCCTTTACGCTGCTGTTCGGCATTTCCATCGTTTCCCTGGTCCATTACGCGCTGTTCATGCCCAATACGGAAGCCCAGTTTCTCCAGAGGCAAAAGGCCTTTTTCCGCTCGTCGGAAGCGTTGCTGCTCCATTTGCGGGCTTGCCGCGAGCAGCGGCACGGCTCCCTGTTCCGTCTGAGGATGCTTTTCCGTCTGCACCGGACGCGTTTTTTGGCTGAAGAGATCGGCATCCTGGCAAAAAAACTCCCCGTGACCTTTGTGAAACCCGAGCTGGTCCGGGTTTTTTCCACGGAGGTTCAGGACATGGTGTCCTCAATGCAGGGGCTCTATGTCCGGCTCCGCTCCGTGGATAGCGATCTGCTGTGCCCTTCCCAGCCGGGTACGGCGCGTGTGCCGCTTGTGGAAGCACCTTTGAAAGACCGGCTTGAATCCATGGAAGCGGTGGTCCGTTCCATGATTGACGGCTTGCGGGAAAGCGCCCGCGCCGAGAAAGGTCCGGATGCGCCCGCGGGTGGCCAGGTTGTGCAGGACTTGCTCGTTTCCTGTGCGGGCATCATGAAATCGTTGTCCAATACGCTCGATTTGATGCGTTCCCTTCCGGTGGAGGTCGATTCCCGGAACAAGTTTTGAGAGGGAACGTGGGATTGGGGAAGGGAACCCCTCCCCTGTCCATCCCTCCCAAGGCTCCCGAGTGGTGGTGAGGCGGCGCCACAGCCCGTACCTTTTAACGTGCTCGGGGAGAGGATGCGCCATATGTATGGTTTGTCTTTTTGGGATTTCATAAAAATACAATGAATTTATTCTATTGCAAATATTTCTCCGTATGTTGAAGGAAGGTGGGTATGCCGCATGAACTTGCCCTGGTGGGCATCTATTTTTCGCCGCTTCTCCCCATAGTGCTGTTTGGCATTCTGGGCGCGCTGGCGACGGCGTTTGTGTTGAACCGTACCGGGCTTTCCGGCTGGTTCGCCAATCCGCCGTGGGTGTTTATGGCGTTGATCGTCATCTATGTGTGTCTCCTCCTACCGTTCGGGATGGTTCTATGAGCATCAACAGTTTGCTTCGCTGGTTCCTGACGCTGCTGATCATCGTGATTGCCTGCGTTTTCTGCTACATCCGTTACAACGCCTATTTCAGGAATCCGTGGACGCGTGACGGGATGGTGCAGGCGGAAGTCGTTCAGGTCGCCGCCCGCGTGTCCGGGGAGGTCAAGACCGTGCATGTCCGCGACAATCAATTTGTGAAAGTGGGCGCTCGCCCTGCGGGTTGACCAGCAGCGAATCGGGATTCGGCAGGTGCATGGCGTAGTCCACGCCCAGTTTCTGCCACTCCTCGAGCCGGGTCGGGGCGTTCGTGGCCTCCCAGCCTTCGTTGTCGATCAGCTGGTACTCCGGCCCGGTGACATAGGGAACCTTGAAATAGGGGTTCTCGACCACGTGGTAGAGCATGCCGCTGTTGCCGCCGTAGGAGAGCTTCCAGTCCCAGTCGAGGATGAAGTTCTCATACTGCTTTTTGGTGACGATGTATCCCGACAGGTCGCTGCCGTCGCCGGCGGCCTGGATGCAGCCGTCCATCACGTGCCAGGGCATCGTGAGCGAGTCTCCGTTGAAATCTTTCCACTGGTCGAGGCTTTTGCCGTCGAAGAGCAGCTGCCAGCCGTCGGCGATTTCGGCCTGGGTGAGGGTGTTGTGTTTGGGGCAGCAGGAGCAGAGGCTAGCTGCGATGAGTCCCGTCGCGAAGAGCGTGCGGAACAGAGTGCGGCTTGGGTTCGATTTCATTAAGATAGAAATTTAAGTAGTAATTCTTTATCTCGTCTCGCGAAGTAAAAATAGATGAAAAGTTTTCCGCTGTACGATAAAATAGTACATATCGAGGCCAATAATCTGAATGGAAAGGAAAAATCGAACTGTCGCGTCATGAAACGTCGTCTCGCAACACCGAGATGTACGAAATTGGCCTTTTTCTGTATCATATTATCTTTGTAGAAAGTCCTGCATTTATTACATTTGTCAATAATCCAAATTTCCATGAAACGAATTTTCCGCTGTATTGCTGCATTTTTGTTTCTATTCTATATCTTGTTTCTGTCGGAGCGTGCCGAATCGGCGAACGCCTCTGTTTATCATAATCTGCGTAACTATACTGTGGATGACGGCCTGTCATCCAATCACGTCTATGGCATCGTTCAGGACTCGGTGGGATTCATCTGGTTCGGAACCGACAACGGATTGTGCCGTTTCGACGGCTGTGAGTTCCGCTGTTACACCCATACCGATGGCGACCGGTCGAGCATTTCGAGCAACAATATCCGCCGGCTGATGCTCGACAGCCACGGGCAGATCTGGCTCGCACTTGATAACGGCGTGGACATTTACACACCCGCGACCGACCGTTTCCGACATTTCGATGCCAGAACTTCCGACGGAGCATGCGTTACGGGACAGACGACCGAAGTCATTGAGGACAGGGAAGGCGAAATTTGGATTGCGACTGTCAATTCGGGGCTTTTTCGCTGGAATCCTGTAACGGAATGCCTTACGGTTTACCGCCATGTTCCCGGTGATGACACCTCCATCGCGCAGGATTATATCTCTACCATTTACGAAAGCAAGGATGGAACCATATGGATTGGAACTTACAGCGAAGGGTTGTGCGCTTTTTCCAAGCAGACAGGATGCTTCACTCATTACCGGAAGGAAACAGACGGACGGAATTGCATTTCGGATAATTCGATCGATGCCATCACAGAAGATTCATACGGCACGTTGTGGCTCGGGACGGTAAGTTCCGGTCTTGATCGCTTCGACCGGAGCACAGGCCGTTTCACCAATTATGACGATAGGAATGGGGAGGGCCGATTGCAACGTATCCACTGCCTGGCAGAGCGGGCGCCGGGCGAATTGCTTGTCTGTGCGAACAGTGGTGCGACACTCTACCGTATTTCTGAATCGGAACTTCGTCCCATAGAGGACACTGAAGTTCCCTTCATGCGTACCAAGTGTTGCAACATCTTCTCTTTTCTATACGACCGCGAAGGAAATTTCTGGTTCGGATCTTGTTATGAGGGTGTAGAATTTCACCCGGCCCGTAACAGCTTCACTTGCTATGCCACACGAAAGAACGATAGTTCCGACCGGGGTAAGGTCGTCAGCGCGGTCTGTGAACTGAAAGACGGGCAGTATCTATTGGGAAACGAAAATGACGGCATCCTGCTCTTCGACAGACATGCCGGCACGGTCGTTCCGTACCGCACGGCTCAAAACGTTGGGACTGCCATTTACAACGTCTTTTCAATGCTTGTCGATGACCAAACGCTCTGGATCGCCGCTTTCCAACGGGGTATCGAAGCCGTGGACTTGAAAAGCCGAACCGTGAAATCCTATCTTGCAGATCCGTCGGATCCCAGTTCTCGTGTCTTCGTCCTATTCCGGAGCAGCAGCGGCCGCATTTGGGCCGGAACTTCCGTGGGGCTTTTTTATTACGACCGGTTTGAAGATCGTTTTGTGACACGCGACCCCAAGGTGCGTATTTCAGACATTACGGAGGATCATGCTGGCCGTCTTTGGATCGCGACGAACGAAGACGGCCTCTACTCCTACGATGCCCGTACCGACCTCCTGCAGCACTACCGGTACGATCCCGACGACCCTGCGACGATCAGCCGCAATGCGGTCAACACGCTTGCCGTCGACCGCACGAACCGGTTGTGGATCGGAACCAACGGTTACGGACTTTGCAGTTATAACGAAAAAGACGGTTTCGTTCGCCATGAAACCTTGCCTCTGCCCAGTAAGATCATTCAGCGGATCATCCCTGAAAACGACAGACTCTGGATCACGACGGACAGGGGGCTGATCGTCTTTTATCCCGCAACTGGACAATTGAAACGTTATTCGCGCGCCGACGGGCTTCACACCGAACAATTTATGTCCAATTCGGGTATCCTCACTTCCGACGGGCGCATCGTGCTGGGTACGACCGATGGTATATGTACGTTCACCCCCCCCCATGACATCATGGGCAACTTGAACCTCTATCCGGTCATAATCACCCGATTTTCGCTTAACGGACTGCCTGTATCCCATGCGGAAGACGGAAGCTCGCCGCTTTCGGTTCCTGTCGAATACACCCGGAAGATCACGCTGTCGCACCGCCAGACCTCGGTGGGATTCCGTTTCGTTTCGCCAACCTACCTCTTTCCGGGAGATTGCCGCTACCGTTACCGACTCGACGGACTCGACGATCATTGGTCCATGACCGATAGCCGGAACGCTTCGGTCAACTACAATAACCTGCGTCCCGGAGAATATTGTTTTCGGGTGCAGGTTGGCAACGGCGACATGCAATGGAATTCTGATGAGACGAAACTCTGGATTCGTATCCAGCCGTCGTTTTTCCGGTCAAAAGGTGCTTTGGCAGGTTACGTGGTACTGACGCTTATCGTAATCGCTGTCGGTCTGTATTACTGGATGCGGCGTACCGAGCAACAGCAGCGAGAGAAGATCGAATCGGTCAAACGCGAGAACGAACGGAATCTCTACGAGCAACGCATCAGTTTCTTTACCAATATTACCCATGAGATCCGAACTCCTTTGAGCCTGATTATTGGGCCGCTGGAACAAGTCATGAAATCGCATCGGATTTCCGAGGAGGACGGAGAGTATCTGGCTGTTATCAAGCAAAATTACCACCGGCTTCATTCGCTGGTCAACCAACTGCTCGATTTCCGAAAGATCGATTCGAACAAATACAAACTCCGCTACGATATCTGCGATGTCGGCCGACTCGTCCGAGAACAATTGGCTATGTTTGGTCCCACGGCACAACAGCGGCGCATCCGTTTGATCGAAGAGATCCCTGATCGCCTGATGCAAATCACCGACCGAGAGGCGCTGACCAAAATCATAAGCAACCTGTTGTCTAACGCTCTGCGTTTCGCCGCAGAAGAAATCCACATTTGCATCGATCGCAGAGACGACGGTCTTGTGATGAAAGTGTGGGACGACGGTCCCGGTATCCCGGCTGAAGAGCGGGAAAAGGTTTTCGAAGCTTTTTACCAAACTCGGAACAACGGATTCGCGTCCGGAGTCGGAATTGGCTTGCATCTGTGCCGAATCTTCATCCGCCTGATGGGCGGAACAATTACGGCGACAGAACGTCCGGACGGCAAATCCGGAGCGCTGCTGACGGCATTCATCCCTGAACCTGCGAGCGAAAAGATGGATATTCGTGTGGAGACACGTCTCAATACGGAAACCGTCGGGCAATCGCAGCTTCAGAAAGAACCCGGAACGGACCTGGCGATACAACGGCCCTCCGATATGACGGTCCGCCATACAGTCATGGTTGTAGATGATGACAGCAATATCCTCGATTTTTTGGTCAAGGTGCTCGGAAACGATTATTTTGTTATCTCAACGGATAGCGGGAGCCAGGCGCTCAACCTGCTTCGAAACAACGATCCCGATTTGGTCGTAAGCGACATCATGATGGCCGATATCGATGGAATAGAGCTCTGTCGGCGTATCAAAAACGACATTTCCACAAGCCATATCCCTGTGATCTTACTCACGGCTCGGACTGGCATAAGCTCTAAAATCGAGGGTTTCGAATGCGGCGCTGACGCCTATATCGAGAAACCGTTCTCGCCTGACCAGCTCAAAGCGCAGATTTCCAGCCTGCTTCGTACGCGTGATGAAATCCGGCGCTTCTATGCAGGCAAATTCATGACCGAATTCGATACGGGTTCTCAACAGAACCGGTTGGACGAAGAGTTCATCCTTAAATGCCGCGACGTGATCATCGCCCATATGCGGAATCCGGATTTGTCCGTGGGACTTCTTGCTCGTGAGTTGGCGATGGGCCGCACGCTGATTTTCCGAAAACTGAAAGCCGTTACGGGCTTGACGCCAAACGATTTTATGAAACTCATTCGTTTGAACGAGGCGAAACGGATGATCATTGAAGGCCGATACCGCATTACCGAAATCGGATTTCTTACCGGTTTCAGTTCGTCGTCCTATTTCGCCAAATGTTTTGCCAAGCAGTTCGGGGTTCTTCCGACGGAATTCCTCGAAAAGCAGGACCCCGGAACGCAGTAGCCAGGGGCAGAATGAGCCATTTCTCAACTCCCGGGGCCTCCGAGCCGATTTTATCGTAAAAGTGAACGATATTTTTCAACACGGAATCCCGGATTCAGTAATTTTACATTGAATTCGGCAGGTCGCAGTATCAGCCGGCCAGGATTGACAATGCGGAATCAACCAACCCAAAATTACCCATATGAAACATTACTTACTTTTCTTGCTGGCTTCCTTGGCCTTGTTGACCGGATGCGAGAAGGATGACGATCCTACATCTGTTTCACTCCGAAGTATTACGCGTGAAAAATTCGACTACAAGGGCGGTCTTGCCAGTGCTATTGTAGATGCCGGTGGCCGGGATGTAACGGCGGAGTCGAGCGAATCGTGGTGTCGTACTGCAGTCATCGGCTCGATCGTCAATTTCAACGTTCTTGCGTATACGGGCTCAGAGGAGCGTTCAGCCACGGTCACCGTGAAGGCGGAAGGACTCAAGCCGTTGCTGATCAACGTTGTTCAGGATAAATTCAGGGGGCTTGTCGTTGTACCCTCGACGCTCATCTTCTCCGATACGGACCGCACGCTCTCCGTTGCGGTAACCTGCTCCGGAGTCTACGATGTAAAACTCACGGAGAACCCGAATAACGCATTCTCGTTCTCGAAGAGCGAAGACGGCGCGAGCGTCAGTTTCACATCGAACAAGGCGTCGAGCCGTGTCGAGGTGAAGGGGCGCGCGGAGTTTACACCTGAAGAAGGCGATCCGGTGATCGTTACGCTTATACAACCTAAAAAGAGCACCTATGATTTCCTGCTCGGCACGTGGAACGTAACCAAAACCGATATTTTTGCCGGGAGCATCCAGAATCTCTCGTCGGTCACATTCTCCGCCAAGGAAAATCAATATTCGTACAAGGTCACCATCAACGATCCCGCACTCAAGGATTATCCCTTTACGGCGGAGTTCGCCGATGGCAAAGTGGTCATTCAGACCGGTCAGGAACTGGGTTTTTCGGGAACAAAGTTCTACACCCTCCATTTCAATGGCCCGAATAACGGGCAAGGCAACTATATCTGGTCACAGGCGGGCGTGGTCGCCTGGGCGGCGGAACCTGTCTTCGATGAAAATGCAGGCACGATCCAGCTCGTGTTCAGCGATAACGGCCAGGGCAATGGCCGGGAGGCCAAGACGCTCTGTTTCTGGGAGAACAACGACCGGTATTGGTCGTTTACCGGGCAGCTCTGTTTAACCAACGCACTGGAACTTTCCAAAAACTACTAACCGACTCCGAATGCAGCGGGCAGGCCGCGACTTTTGCCGACCGCGGCCCTGCCTGCGCCCCGGAACCAAGAATTTCAATGACTGACCAATGAAAAAACTGACCATACTCATTCTGCTCGCCATGGCAGTGGTGTGCCGGGCTTCGGCACAGAACCGCGTGGTAACAGGCACGGTATCCGAAGAGGACGGTACGCCGCTGACGGGCGCCGTCGTCCAGGTCGTCGGCACGAACAATGCCGCCACGGCAGCGATCGACGGGCTTTATACACTCAAAAATGTCCCCTCCGGAGCCGTACTGCGTGTCTCCTTTCTGGGATACGATCCGGTCGAGAAGAAGGTCGATGCCGACCGCATGGATTTCATACTCAAAGCGAGCGCACAAGAAATCGCATCGGTCGTAGTGACCGGTATGCAAAAGATGGACAAGCGTATCTTCACCGGAGCCACGGACCAACTATTGGCCTCGGATGTCAAACTGGACGGCATCAGTGAAATCAGCCGCGGTCTTGAAGGCCGTTCTGCCGGCGTGTCCGTGCAAAACGTTTCCGGAACTTTCGGCGCCGCCCCGAAAATCCGCATTCGCGGCGCTACGTCGATCTTCGGAGACTCCAAGCCGTTGTGGGTGGTGGACGGTGTGATCATGGAGGATGTGATCAACGTCGACGCCAATTCCTTGTCGTCGGGCGACGCCACGACGCTCATCAGTTCGGCCATCGCCGGACTTAACGCCGATGACATCGAGAGTTTCCAGATTCTCAAGGATGGTTCGGCAACCTCGATCTACGGCGCCCGCGCCATGGCCGGAGTCATCGTCATCACCACGAAGAAAGGCACGCCCGGTATTACGAAAGTCAGTTACACCGGCGAATTCACGATGCGTATGGTTCCCAGCTACTCGAACTTCAACATCATGAATTCGCAAGAGCAGATGGCCGTCTACCAGGAGATGTACGACAAGGGATGGCTCAACTATGCCAATACCGTTTACCGCTCGGAAAGCGGCGTCTACGGCAAGTTGTCGCAACTGATCAACACCTACGACCCTGCCACAGGGCAGTTCGCCGTACTGAACACCCCCGAAGGGCGCAACGCCTACCTGCGACAGGCGGAGTTTCGCAATACCGACTGGTTCAAGGAACTCTTCCGCAACAGCATTCAGCACAGCCACTCGGCCAGCATCTCCTCGGGCAGTGAAAAAGGCTCGTATTACGCTTCCGTCGGTGCGATGGTCGATCCGGGATGGAGCATCCAAAGCAAGGTGAACCGCTACACGCTTCTGGTCAATACCACGCAGCACATTCTCAAGGACAAGCTGACGCTGAACCTCATCGGCAACGCTTCGTACCGCGAACAGCGTGCACCGGGATCGCTCTCGTCGGAGGTAGACCCTGTGTTCGGAACCGTCAAACGCGATTTCGACATCAACCCCTACTCCTATGCATTGCGTTCGTCGCGCACGCTCGACCCTGATGAATTCTACACACGCAATTACACTCCGTTCAACATCAAGGACGAGTTGTCCAAGAACTATATGGACTTGAACGTGAGCGACGTAAAATTCCAGGCTGAACTCAAATGGAAGATTACTCCGAAAGTCGAAGTTTCGGCCCTTGGGGCAATCAAATATCAGGCTTCGAGCACCGAGCATCACATCGAGGACAGTTCGAACCAGGCGCAGGCCTACCGTTCGATGGCCACCTCAATCATTCAGAGCAACAATCCCTACCTTTACGACAATCCCGATGAGCCGAACCGTGACAAATACTCGATCCTTCCCCAGGGTGGTATCTACAAACGGAGCGACTTCCGCGCCAAGAGCCGCGATTTCCGGGCTTCGATCAGCTACAACGACACGTTCAACGACAAGCACATTCTGAATCTGTTCGGCATTGTGGAAGTCAATGCCATCGACCGCCGCGCCACCTCGTTCCAGGGCTGGGGCCTGCAATACGACATGGGCGAAACGCCGTTCTACATCCTGGACCTGTTCAAAAAACAACTGGAGGAAAACACCCAGTATTACAGCCTGTCCAATACACGGGAACGCAACGCCGCCTTCGCCGGCACATTCTCCTATTCCTACGACTACCGCTATACGATCAACGGTACGCTCCGTTACGAGGGTTCCAACCGGTTGGGCCGATCGCGTAAGGCGCGCTGGTTGCCGACCTGGAATATCGCCGGCAAGTGGAGCATCGACCAGGAGTCGTTCTTCGAACCATTGCGTCCGGCCTTCTCCAGCCTTGCGCTGCGACTCTCTTACAGCCTCACTGCCGACCGGGGCCCCACATGGGTCAATAACTCCACGGCTACGATCTATCCGCTGAACCCGTGGCGTGGTGCGACTGAAATCCGGGAACCTGCATTGAGTATTTCAGCTCCTGAGAATTCGGAACTGACCTATGAAAAAAAGCATGAGTTGAATGTCGGCCTCGACATGGGATTCCTCGACGACCGCATCACTCTTTCGATGGACGCCTACCGGCGCAATAATTTCGACCTGATCGGCAACGTTGTAACAATGGGTTTGGGCGGTGCCGTGGATAAGCAGGGTAACGTCGCGGAGATGAAATCGCAGGGTGTGGAACTTTCGCTTTTCACCCGCAATATCGAACGTAAAAACTTCAAATGGCAGACCAATTTCATCTTTGCCTGGATGGACAACGAGGTAACCAAACTCAAAACCATGACGCGCATGATCGATTATATCACCGGCACAGGTTACTCGATGGAAGGTACGCCGCGCGGTTCGCTCTTTTCCCTGAAATTCAAGGGACTTAACGAGATGGGCATCCCGACGTTCCTCGCCGCTGACGGCAGCATTACCTCGACGAACATCCAGTTCCAGGAGACTGTGAATATGAGCAACCTCGTCTATGAAGGTCCTGTCGATCCTACCATCACGGGCAGCCTGGGTAATATCTTTAAGTGGAAGGGATTCACGCTCAACGTCTTCATGACCTACTCCTTTGGAAACGTCGTCCGTCTCGATCCGATTTTCTCGAACGGTTATTCCGATCTGACGGCCATGCCCCGGGAATTCGCCAATCGCTACCTCAATCCCGGCGATGAACGACGGACCAATGTCCCGGTTATCGCCAGCACGCGACAGAATAACGATATTTCCAATCTCTATGTCGCGTACAGCGCCTACAATTACTCTGATGTACGGGTCGCCAAGGGCGATTTCATCCGCATGAAAGAGATCTCGCTCTCGTACGATTTTCCGCAATCGGTCACTTCGAAATTGCGCATGAGCGGATTGTCGCTCAAATTCCAGGCAACCAACCCGTTTTTGATCTATTCGGACAAAAAGCTGCAAGGCCAGGATCCCGAGTTTTTCAATACGGGAGGTGTTGCAGTACCGATGCCCAAACAATTCACGCTGACGCTTCGTGTCAGCTTCTAAACCCGCTCCGCCATGAAAATCAAACAACTGATATCACGCATAATGCTTCTCGGCGCCGGTTCGCTCACACTCGCTGCCTGCAACGATTTCCTCGACGAACTGCCCGACAACCGTACTGAGCTCGATACGCCGGACAAAATCAACCGGCTGCTCGTGTCGGCCTATCCTTCACGCAGTTTCACCCGCATGTGCGAAATCGCATCGGACAACTGCGACGACATGGGAGCGAACAATCCTAACACCAGCCTGCTGCTGGAGCACAACAGCTACTGGATGGACATGAACGAGGCCGAGAACGATAGCAACATAAATACCTGGCAGGCCTACTACTCCGCGATTGCCGCAGCCAACACCGCTCTGGAAGCGATCGAAAAACAGGGTACGCCCAAAGAATTGCTTCCGGCCAAAGCCGAAGCCCTGCTTTGCCGGGCCTATTCGCATTTTTGCCTCACGATGCTCTATTGTCTCCCTTATCATCCTGAAAAAAGTGGCGAATACCTGGGAGTCCCTTACATGGAAGCTCCCGAAACGACGCTCAATCCGGTTTATCACCGGGACAATCTCAAGGAGGTATATGAGAAAATCGACCGGGATATCGAGGAGGCGCTTCCTCTGGTCAGCGACGCAAACTATGCGGTTCCGAAGTACCACTTCAACCGCAGCGCCGCCTATGCCTTTGCCACGCGCTTCAACCTCTATTATCTGAAGTGGGAAAAGGTGGTCGAATACGCCTCCGAGGTCCTCGGCAGTGCCCCTTCGACCGTCATGCGCGACTGGGCGGCAGTCAAGCAGCTGGCCTGGGACGGCTCGGTCCGTACCCTCGACTACATCAGCGTCGGACACTCGTTCAACCTGCTGATGATTCCCATGGTGACCGGTAACGGATCGCTTTTTAACGCCTGGAGCAACTCCGGCGCGCGCTTCACTCACAACTACCGCGTCGCCAAGAGGGAGACCTACCGCGCGAAGCGGCCGATGGGCGGTCCGTGGGACCGATGGAAGGACAACTGCATCGAAAAGGTCTACCAGCATCCTCCTTTCATTTGGCAGGACAACGATGTCAACAAGATTTACATGCCCAAATGGCCCAACCAGTGGGAGGTAACCGACCCGGTAACCGGCGTAGGAATCGGTCGTTCGACGATGGTGGCGTTCACAACCAATGAAACGGTGTTGAGCCGTGCAGAGGCCTATGTCCATCTCAAGGAGTACGACAAGGCAGTTGCCGACCTCAATGCCTGGATCGGCTCTTTCTATCTGGTCGGACAGAACGGCATCGAATCTCTGACCCGCGAACGCATCGCCGAGGTCTACGGTGATCCGTCATCGGATCGATACATCGCCGAATACACCGCTTTGGAGCCGACATCGCGCAAGCCGCTCCATCCCCACGGCTTTATAGTCGAGGCTGGTGAACAGGAGCACCTTATTCAGACCACGCTCTTTTGCCGCCGCATTGAGACCATCGCCGACGGACTGCGTTGGGGGGACATCAAACGCTACGGCATCGTGATTGATCGTTTCGACGACTCGGCCTACAACGATGACAATACAACCGGATTCACTGTTGCGGCCACGCTCGGCGAGAAAGATCTTCGACGTGCGCTCCAACTGCCTCAAGAGGTTATCACAGCCGGATTGGAGGCGAATCCCCGCAATGAGAATCGTCCTGACCATCCGTTCTGCCAATAACCAATTCACTAAATATTTATATTGAATTATGAAACCGACAATCATATCCCTGTTCTTGCTTCTGCTTGTCTCAGGCGCTACGACCTCATGCGACAAGGACGAACCGGACGGCAAAAGCATCTTTGTCGATCCCGCCGAGGAAAAGACCGAGTTCGATTTCTGGCTCGACCGGCACTATACGGAACCTTACAACATTCGTTTCGAATACCGCATGCCTGACCGCGAAACCCACTTCAACTACTGGGTCTCGCCGCCGCCCGTGGACAAATCGATCGAGGTGGCCAAACTGATCAAATACTCGACGCTTGACGCCATGGCGGAACTGATGTCCGATCAGAAAGATCCATTGCTCTTCGCAAAGAGTTATTTCCCGCGGGTACTCTATTTGGTGGGCAGTTTTGAGATCAGCAGCACCGGGAACACCGTGCTGGCATCGGCTGAAAATGGCCTTCAAATCAATGTTCTCGGCGTAAAATTTTTCGACCGGGAAAAGGACAGCGAACGAATCGCCGGAACGATGCTTCACGAGTTCATGCATATCCTCGATGGTACATATCCCGTACCGAGCGACTACGATACCATTACGCAAAGCGATTACGTGGGTGACAAGTATGCCCAAAGCGGTAATGACTACATGGAGCTGGGCTTCGTTTCGAAGTATGCACGTTCGAGTCCCGCAGAGGACATCGCCGAAACGGGCGGACGCCTGATCAGCATGAGCGAGGAGGAGTGGGAGGCGATGCTCTCCTCGATCGAAAGCGCGGACGGCCGCGCCAAAATCGAGAAGAAGCGCTCGATTCTCATCGCATGGCTCCGCGACGATTTTGGCGTGGACGTTGCGAAGTGGAGCGACATCTACCTGCGCCGTCTTTCCGAACTCGGAGACATCGACTGGACAAATCTTGAAGATTAAACTGAATGTATGAAAAAGAGAATCAATATATTACTGCTGGCTGGGCTGTTATTCTCAGCCGTTGCATGCGACGATTCGGAAAATAACTTCAGCGAGTCGACCTCGACCCGGATCGAGCAGACGCTTGAACGCTACAAATTCGCATTGCAGGCCGGGAAGACATGGGTGATGGAGTATTTCCCTGACGAGAATCTCGGTTATGGCGGTTGGATTTATATCGTCGAATTCCAGGATGACCGTATGGTTAAGGCCTGGTTCGAGGGGAGCACTTTCGTCGAAGCCGACCCGCTGCGGACGGAATCGGAATATCGGGTCGAATTCTCGACCGGTCCCATGCTGAAATTTGCGACCCATAACGATTACCTGCATTTCTTCTCGTTTCCCGGAGACAACGGCGCCGGCTACCAAGGATGGAAAGGAGATTACGAATTCACGTTCATGTCGCTCTCTCCGGCTTTCGATGAAATCATTCTGCGGGGCATTAAAACCGGCAACCGGATTCGCATGACGCCGCTTTCGGGACAATACACGCCGGAGAGTTACCTCGAAACCATCCGCAGCAGCCAATTGGCGATCACCGAGACCGAATTCAAGGTAATGGCCAATGGCGAACAAATCGGGACACTCACGCGGCCCAACGCGACGCTGACGACCAATTTCCGGCAATATGCCGCCAGCAAAGTTTGGTCGTTCCGCTACAGTTATCGCCAACAGGCCTTCGACGATTATGGACGGCCGAAGGTGGACGAACATGGGAAACCGGTCTACGAAACGGTCGAAGCCAATGATCCCGTCAGCGTCATCTATCTGCCGGACGGCATCATGCAGTTTTACGCCCCCTACACGTTCCGGGGTGAATTGTTCGGACTCCCGAACCAGACGGTGCAAACCTTCAAATGGCAATTGGGACCTACCTCGGCATCGGATTGTTACGTTTGCACCGACTCGTTTCTCGACATCAAATTGGTTCCGTGATCCTTAAGAAATGTTTATTCGGTCCGGATGCCGTCTGCCGGCTCCGGACCTTTTTCCTTTAAAACCGATGAAACACTTCTCTTTCTTTCTGACGCTCCTCCTGCTGACGGCCTGTACCAGAGACCCGGAATCCGGCCCGGCTCCCGGCGTCGGACAAACCCCGATGCAGGAGTTTTACATACCCGGCGTATTCCGTATTAAGCTGCGCGAAACAGCAGCCGAACTCGACACCCGTGCCTTTACCCGCAGCGGTTCCGGCTCGGGAATCGCTGCATTCGATGCCGCCGCCACCCGTGCCGGGGCAACTGCCGTACAGCGTGTCTTTTCCGATGGCGACCGTTTCCGCGAACGCCGCCGCAGGGCCGGACTTCATCTGTGGTACGACGTTCATTTCTCCGGGGCGATTTCTGTCGCCGAGGCCATGGAACGCTTCGGCCGGGTGGACGAAGTCGAGTGCATCGAACCTGTTCCGCGTATGGTTCCCGCCGGGGCGACGGTCTCGCAAGCTGATTTCAGCCGCACCTCAGGTTCGGACAATGTCGCAATCCCCGGATTCGATGATCCGCTGCTGGTCAATCAGTGGATTTACCACCGGGTGGGCGCTGCGGTCGGATCGACGGCCGTGGCCGACCTCAACATTTTTCCGGCATGGAGCGTCAGCACCGGACATAAAGACGTCGTCGTCGCCGTGGTGGACGGCGGCATCGACTATACGCATCCCGATCTGGCAGCGAATATCTGGCGCGACGGACAGGGCGCCTGCGGCTACAACTTCTGCCGCCATAATACGGAGATCACTCCCAGCAGCCACGGCACGCATGTCGCAGGTACGATCGGCGCCGTCAACAACAACGGCATCGGCGTCTGCGGCATCGCGGGGGGCGACGGAACGCCCGGAAGCGGTGTGCGGCTGATGAGTTGCCAGATTTTCGACGAACCGGGACGCGATGCCGCGACGATCGAGGAGATCATGGTCTGGACGGCCGACCATGGGGCCGTCATCAGCCAGAACAGCTGGACTTATGTCCCCGGTCTTCCGGACTTGTCGCAGTCGGGCAAAGCAGCCATTGACTATTTTATCAAGTATGCCGGGTGCGATGAGAACGGCAATCAGACAGGTCCCATGAAAGGCGGCATCGTCATTTTTGCCGCGGGCAACGACGGCATTTCCGACCCGGTGTTCCCGGGAGCCTACGAGAAAGTGGTGGCCGTAGCGTCGCTGGGCATCGACGGCCGTAAGGTCGCCGGGTCCAACTACGGTTCGTGGATCGATCTCGCGGCTTTGGGCGGCCATGCTACCGGCGACGAACGATTTCGCGTTTTCAGCACCACGACGAACGGCGGTTACGGTTACTCCGCAGGAACCTCGATGGCCGCGCCACAGGTTTCGGGCATTGCGGCCTTGGCTGTCGCCGCATTCGGTGTGCAAAGACCGGGGTTCACCAGCGAGAAATTGCGGGAAATACTCGTGGGTTCGGGCCGAAAGCAGTTTACGGAAACGATCAATCCCGAGTATGCCGGAATGCTCGGTAACGGACTGGTCGATGCCGAATACGTTCTTTTCTATGATACCCGGCCGGATCCGGTCGACGAACGTACGATTGCGGTTTCGGGATACCGCACCCATGCGGAACTGTCGTGGCGTGTTCCGCGATGCTATCTGGAGCGTCCGGTCTCATCATTCGACGTTTACATCGACACCCGGACATTTTCGGCCGCTACGGTCGACGACATTCCTGCTACGACCGTCAGACACACTTTTGCTTCCGATGCGAGTCTCGGTGAAACTTTTGCCTGCCGAATCGAGGGGCTGGAACCGCGGCAAATTTATTGCTTGGCAATCGTCGGCCGAAGTCCGTCGGGCGTTCCGTCCCGCCCGGCCGTCATCTCCGTTCGGACCGGAGAAAATACCCCGCCCGAGGCAACCGCTTCCATTCCGAACCTCTTTCTGCAAAGTGACGACAAAGCGGGCAGGAGCATCGATCTTCAACTTTATTTTGCCGATGCCGATGCTCCGGGCGATCGGCTCTCCTACTTTGTTTCGCCTTCCGCGGAAAAGGTCGTGGAGTGCCGCGTACAGGATTCGGAACTGCTCGTACGGCCCTGCGCTGCGGGCCGCACGACGCTGACCGTAACGGCAAGAGACCTCGACGGCGTCGCGGCGACTTCGGAATTCCAGGTGATCGTCGACGGTACGGGCGTTGCGATGGAGCTTTTCCCCAACCCATGCCGCGATGTACTCAACGTACGCATTCCGGACGCCGAGGGCGATTTTCCCATCCGGCTCCACAATGCGGCGGGGCAGCAGGTGCTCGCTACGCAGGTTTCGGTCCGTGCCGGCGACAACGGTAACACGGGGCGCATCGACGTATCCGGGCTTTCTCCCGGGACTTACAGTTGCATGGTCGAGTGCCGCGGCCGCAAACTCAACAGCCATATCATCAAAAGATAACCGCAAAACCATGTATATCTACCAATCGATCAAACACTTTACCGCGGCATTTCTTTTCGCGACAGGCGGTTATGCGGCGCAAGCCCAGACCACTGATGCCGGGATCATGCCGTTCCTCGGCCTGGAAACCAATGCCCGTACAGCCGGTATGGCAGGGGCCGCGACAGCAGTTACGGACAATCCGTTGGCCGTTTACGCCAATGCCGCGTTAAGTCTCATCGGCGAACGACATGCCGGAGGCACTCTGTTCTCCGGACCTTGGAATACGGCTTTCGACAGCGCCAATGTGCTTTACGGCGTGGGGGGATTTTATACTCCCGACTCGCGGAACTCCCTGTTGGCCGGAGTGCGTTATTTCCGCGGACCTTCGGTCGGGTTGACCGACGAACAGGGATTTCCCGCCGGAACGGCCCGTCCGCAAGACCTTTCGGCGGAGGTCGGCTACGGCCGTCGGATCGGCCGGAATCTGGCGTTTTCGCTGACGGCCCGTTACGTCCGTTCCGATCAGGGATTCGGGGAGAAACCGATGCAAGGCGTCTCGTTCGATATCGGTGCGGCCTATCGCGGGACGCTCCGCGCTGTGGAGGGTGCCCGCTGGATCGTCGGGCTGCGGCTGGCCGACATCGGCCCCGATGTGAAAGCCTCCGACGGAGAGCGCTGTGGCCTGCCGATACGCGGGTCGCTCGGAGGTTCGCTCCATCTGCCTTTTCGCTCGAACCACATGCTCTGCGTCGCCCTCGATTTGAGCCACCAGTTCCGGGGAGGGATCACCGGTCTGGCTGCAGGGGCAGAATATACCTTTTTTCGGCACGGTGTCGTGCGTGGCGGATACCACTTCGGTCATAAGAACAAAGGCGCCGGCAATTACGCTTCGTTGGGTTGCGGATTCATTGCAGGCCCCGTGCGGTGCGACGCCGCATGGCGCTTGGGCAGCGATAGATTCAACCCGCTCAACGACACGTTTCTCTTTTCGGTCGGATTTCTGTTGTAAACGGCGGTCGGCATCCATACGAAAGCAGCGGCATCTTCCGATGCCGCTGCTTTTTCCGTTGCAGGTCTGCTACTCGTCAATCCGGATGCAGCGGATCGCCGCACCTCGGTCGGAATAGGTGTTCTGTGACTTGCAGGTAACACTCCGTTTGGTCTCATCGCTCGGGAATCCGACATCCGTTACGAAAGCTCCGACGTGCCCCCATGGGTTATAATCCGGTCCATCGACATAATAGGTAGCACAGGAACCTCCCCACGTATTTCCGTTGCAGGAGCCGTCCGAATTGTGCCAGTGCTGCGCACCTCCCGTCAGCGGAAAGAACCACTTGCCGTCCAGCCAGACACCGCGCCCGGTCTTCGAAACGTCGACCGCAGCGTTAGGTTTTTCATTGTCGGTCAGCGCCATCCAGGCCTGCTTGCTCATCACCTTCCAGCCCCGGGGACACGGGTCGTAAATCGTCTTTACACCGTGCGCATCCTTCGACGGATTACCCCAGGCAGCCAATCCGGCCTTATCGGTCAGGTAATTTTCATTCTTGTAAAGCCAGAGGTGGGGGTTGGCCCGGCCCAGGTCGAATGCATCCTGCGACACATAACCCGTTCCGAGCGCCGTGTTGATGTCGATGGCGACCGTCGCCTTCGTATTGCCGATAATCTGGTGATGCGCCTCTCGGCCCCATGCTTCAAAAGTACCTCTGTCCAGCGCGGGAATTGGCGTATAGGCCGGAGCGAACCACAATCCGGTCATGTAATAGGCATTGCCGCTCATATAATCCGGCAGACCCGGGAACGGATCTTTCCGGCCCCACTGGTAACAGTTGCCCGAGGTCCAGGCCAGGTTGACGGACTCCTGCTGCTGGTTAGGCTTGATGTCGGCCTGCGACCAATCGATCACGGCGCCCAAATTGCGGCCCATGAAGGTATAGCCGCCCTTTACGATGCAATTCTCCGCTGCATCGGGGTCATAGCCCTCTGAGAACACGATATTCCAGCTCCAAAGAACTTCTGCATTCAAGATGCGGTTATCCGCGTCGGCCTCGATCTGGTCGTAGTTAAGTTCTTTGTCAATGGCCACAATCACCACATTGCCGTTGACGAATGTTTCGGGCGTATCGAAATGGATATAGCCGTCCTTCTTGAGCTTCACACTGTTGAGCACCACGGGAGACGCCTGTATCCACGGCAGATAGCTCGTCTGCAAACAATTGTACCACAGTACGAGGGCAGCTTTCGGTTCGATTTTGAGATCCTCCTCCGTGTAGGAGAGGTCGCCGCAAGTCAGCGCCTTGCCGTTACCTTTCACGTCGGCACGGAAGCGATAGAATGTATTGGCCGCATTGACATAATAGGTGTTGGCTGTACCGTCTGCGCTCAAATCGATGACGGGAAGCGCATCCTCAGGGTCGAGCGTAGCTTCCCCTTCGACAACCACCGTTTTGCCTGCGGGAATACCTCCGTCGGACGGAGCCTTCACGGTGGCGAAGATGTACTCTTTGCCATTGACGAGAGCGACGGCTTCGAATGTTTCACCGGCATGTCCGGGTGTTACGACCAAATGCAGCACCAGTGCCTCGGTGTCGGACGTATTGCCTGAACAGTCGAGTCGCACGGCATTGGAAACCACAGCTTCGGAGACGTTCACTTCACCCGTGCGCAGATCGACCGTGGCGTTTTCCATCGATACGGCGGCATTTTCGTTCGAGACGCAACGGAAAATCACGCCCTCGAGTTTTGCCCGCAGGTCGGTCGTCAGCCGGATTTCGAGTGCTGAAAAAAGATGCTTGAATTGCAGGTTGACGGCGTTGTCACCCTTTTTGATCCCGCACGTAACGGCATAGAGAAAATCATGGGCTGCCAAAGTCGCCAACGGATCGCTTTCCGAACGAGTCTGCACAGCGGGCACCGACACCGGGACGGCCGTTACATCGACTGCGGCTCTGTCCGTATAGGGATAGTAGGCATAGAAATCGTGATCGGACGTTTCATCAGCCCAGCGGATCACATTGAGCCGGGAAGCAGCTGTAAAATCGCTCGTCGCTCCCGACACAGCCGCCTTGTAGGCGAAATTGGCTCCCAGGTTCTTGCCGCCGGACTCGGCGAAAAGGCCGATCAGATCGTTTTTGACCCAGTTCACCCGGAGCGCTGTTTCCGTATCCTCATAGGAGGTCCGGACTTTGGGACCGACAGTTGATCCCGAGAAAAGGATCTCGCCCTCCTGCGGTGTCGGCGACATGATGTCGCCGTTTCCGGCGCATGCGACCGTCAGCAAGGCGGCCAACAGAATTATATAGTTTCGTTTCATCGTGTTCTAAATATTTTAAGGTTACTCCCAGCCTTCCCATTTGTCGAGGTCATCAATCTGTCCGTCGCCGTCAGTTGCATTTGGATCGAAGAGTGCTTTGTCGACGGCTTTCTTAAGGATTTTCTCCATTACGGCATAACCTGCCGCACTGGGATGCACACGGTCGTCCGGTGTCCAGGAGTATTCGAGTTTCAGTCCGTTCTGATCGTCTTTGAGCGCAGAATGGTAGTCGGCATAAACGAAGCCCCTCTCTTCGGCATACTGTTTCAGCAGCCTGTTTAACTCGACAACACGCTGTCCAAGATCGGCATGAGCGGCATTCCACTCCTCGCTCTGCCACCAGATCCGGTTGGCCGGGGGCGTCGAGCCAATGACTACCTTGAAACCTCTTGCAGCGCCTGTTTCGGCCATCAGCCGGATGTCTGCGAAAACTCGTTCTATCGAGCAGGGCTGGCCGTCGTTTTCAGCCAGGTCGTTGACCCCGCAGGCGATAACCACGCACGCCGGATCGTTGACAATTACGTCGTTGTAAAAACGCGCGCTGATCTGGAGCGAGGTCTGACCGCTGATGCCCTTGGGCAGGTAGTCGTTGTCGGAAAAGAAGGTCTTGTTGTCGGTACGTCCCTGCCATACTTCCGTAATGGAGTTGCCGATCAGTACGGCTCGCGGACCCTCCAGACGCCCTTTGGGCATTGCCGTCGTCTGCTCGCGAACGCAGCGCAGCTGGTAGCCGGCTCCCGTATACGAGTTGTAGGACGAATATCCGCCCAGGCCACCCTGGACCGGGTAATAGTTGCCGCTGGCACTGGAACTGGTCAGCACGAGCATCTTGTTGGTGAGCGAACGGATATGGCTGCCGTTGAAGGCCGACTGCCGCTGTCCGGTATAGGGGAAATAGAGATCGTATGCACGAGAGTAACGCCCGAACGGTTTTTCATCGAGTTCCGCAACGCTGCCGAGGGCGAAATCGAGGGCTTCGGGCGGCGCCACTTTCCAGCCCGCGGGACACGGGTCGTAAATGCTCTTCAGATTGTCGCCAACGTATTCGCTTCCCCACAACCAGAACCATCCGGTCTGATTCTCGGCCGAACCTGTATTATTGAACCACGAATAAGAAGGGGTGTACCAGTTGTCGGCCTGAACACCGCTGACCTCTTTGGCCATCCAACGGTAGGGATATTTCACCGACAGGGCAACGGCGTCATCGACGGTCTTGTCACCCACGGCATAGGCGTTATTCGCACCGATCTTGCCGAACATCATGTTCCGGGCGCCCCAACTCTCGGAGGAATAATCCTGTTGCAATTCTTCGATAGGCGTATAAGTTGGAAGTCCCCAGTACATCTCGCTGCCGAATCCCGTGTCGTCGTACTCCGCAGCTGCCGGGAACGGGTCCTTGCGCCCCCACTGATAATAGTTGCCTAAAGCCCAAGCCGCAACGCGTTTATCCGAGGAGTTCATCGCCTCGCGTCCCGCCATGGCGCCCAGATTACGGTCCATCATCATATAACGGCCGACCTGTCGCGCTTCGGCGTCGCAATCGTAATTCTCGACAGCCCAGATATTCCAGCTCCAAAGGACTTCGCCGCCGGCATCATAAGCTGCAATCAGGGCATTGCCGGGAACGAACTCGGCCGGGGTAGTGAAGTAGACGTTACCTTCCCAGTCGTCATACTCTACGGATTCGATAGTCACGGGGCTTTCGCGTACCCAGCCGTCGGCCGTTTTCGGCGAATTGTACCACACGAGTTTTGCCGCCATAGGCTTGATAGCCAGATCAGTCTCGGAGTAGGATTTGGTTACCGGATGGCCGTCTACCGAGTACGAGTAGGTGCGCGGCGCCCCGTTGCCCTTGGTCGTTGCACGGAACTTATAGGTCGTACCGGGTTTGGTTATCAGATAAGTGTTCGCCGTACCGTTAGCGCTCAAGTCCTCCGCGATGCGCTGTGGAAATTCGTAACCCAATGAGAATATGGTCAACCGTCCGGCAGGAATTCCGGTTTCGGGAACGGTCACCGATCCCAGCGACAGATGCTTTTCTCCGTAATCGACCAGCACTTCCAGCGTTTTTCCAGCTTCTACGGGATTCACAGCCAGGAAAAAGCTCGTCGGCGTGCGTGAAATCGTCGCTTGTCCTTCGATTTCATAGTTTATCTCGGCTGCCGTCTGCTCTCCGGGTGTTACCGCCCCGTTCCGCAGATTCAGCGACCCCGTTTCGAAAGCCAATATCCCGCCGTCGATACTGCGCAACGTTATGTTCTTGACATCCGATAATGTCCGGTCGGCGGCAAGTCGGAGTTCGATGACCGCAGCAACGCTTTCGAATGGCAAGGATACGGTTTCGACAGGATCTTTCACACCCTTGCTCACGGCATATAAATTGACCAGTTTTTTCAGATGCTTCGTAGCGCCCGCCGCTCCTTTCTGTTTCGCAGCAATCGCCACCGGAACAGCCGTCAAATCATCGTATGTCGTACGATAAGGATAATAGGCGTAGAAATCGCGTGAGGCAGCACCGGCGCTCCACACGATTCGCCGGTCCTGCGAAGGACAGACGAACTGCGTATTTGCCGCCGATGAAAAGGCCGCATAATAAATATTGGCATGCTCGACGGTCTCGCCGTCTGCTGCAAACAGCCCGATCCGGTCTACATCGGCATTCCAGATCAGATCAAGCCCTTTTTCAGCCGGGTCCACAGTCTTGAATGAAGCCGATCCCTGGAATGAGACCACATCCGGATCAGATGATCCATTCTGCGTGGGATCTTTTTGACAGGCCGCGATAACCACCGTCAAAAATAAAAGTGTTAAGAGTCGCAGTTTCTCCATAATTTGAGGTTGAAATTTAAGGTTGGTGTCATTGGAACCCTCTCGACGTTCAAAAATACCAGATACGGCAAGTTCCAAATGATATTTCAAATATACGCAGACCTCATTCCTCACAGGGCGAAAATCGTACATAATAAGGCCAATTTTAGTTGCCAGACTATAGAAGGCACCTTGGCTGCATCCTGATTGCTCTGTTTCATAGTCCTTAATACGGAAAAACTCCGTAAAATAATCCACTCTGAATATTTTGTCTCTGTGTAAAAGATCGAAATCTTAATTAATCAGAGCTGTATTTTTAGGGACCTGATTGGACCCTTTTTTGTTAATAGCAATATGAACAGAACGGAAGACTTTCCCAAATTATGGATCGGCTCTTTCATCAAGATATGTCTGGTTAATTTCCTCATTTTCGTTAACTTTCATGCACTGTTGTCCACGTTCCCCTTTTTTATCTCCTCTCTGGGCGGAGATATCGTGGCCATAGGTCTGGCAACAGCATTGTTCAGCATCGCGCCCATCCTGTCGAGACCCTTCGTGGGATGTCTCGTCGACACCCAAGGCCGTCGCCTCGTCCTTATATGCGGACTGGCAGGAATCGCGTTCGTCCCGATGGGGTATTTCATCTAGGCAGGCATCGCCACAGTCGACACGCCGTTAAAGCTCGGCGAATTGTTCGAACCGATGTCCGTACCGGCCGCTGTTACACAGCTCTCCTTCATGATGGTATACGGAGTAGTCGAGGTATATGTCGCGATCTATGCCATACTCCACTGTCTGCCCAGCGAAGGTATTTATTTCATCGGCATTGCCGTAGCCACGGTCGCCACTCGGATACTATTGGGGCGTGTGGTGGTAAGTCCGGTGAGGCGCGACTGGTGTACACAGGAAATGCAGCCATTATCACCGGGATACTTCTGCTGGTATTCGCGCACAACATACCGTGCTACCTGCTGTTGGCAGCACTGCTGGGATACAGTTTCGGAGCTGTGCAGCCTGCCCTGCAGACCATGGTCATGCCTGCCGAAAGACGAGGTGCCGCAAGCTCTACGTTTTTCGTGGCTTTCGATTTCGGGATTGCATTGGGAGGATTTTTCGCAGGATTACTCGTGAAATACCGGGAATATGACGACATGTTCCTCGGCATGCTCTTGGTATTGCTTCTTTCTATAGTATTACATTACTTGTTCGGGCGTCGACACCCTTCGTCTTCCCCCCCCCAAAAAAAAAGAATACGGCATGAACCGGATAACGCGTAAGTCAGACATCTTCGGTCGAATATGTTTCAAACCGACATACTTGTTTTAATTTCAAGGATTTATACGATAAACAATATGTTATTGATGCGGTTTTCGTTTTTTCGCCTCTGTATTATCCTTTGCTGTTCCTCATACGCCTTCGTATCAGCCAAATCCAATAGGGTGTCGGCAGCTTCGGTCAGGGGATTGGTCGTATGACTTTGCGGGTCGAGTTTTCGTTCCGAATATCGCTGTTCTGCAACCTGACATCCCTCTTTCGGTGCCGGATACAAGTCGTTGAAGACATTGGCTGAAAACTCCTTTCCCAGTACCGATCCGTTGGCGACGATACCTGCATTGTGGTCGATAAACGTCACGCCGTAGATTCTGCCAATCGGATTGATGCGGAAGATTGCGTCGATGTTTTCCGTTTTGAGCAGCCGCCGGAACTCTTCCCGCGTGTTATGCGGGCTCATGGCATCTTTGACTGTTTGTCGCCGTTGGTCGAGCGCTCCCGGTTCTTTCAGTTTGTCTTTCGACATCCCGTAATACTTTGAAGGCCTTATAGCCGATATCCTTTCCGATACGACTCGACTTGAACGGCGTTCCGACACCATAGCCGTCATCGGTCAGGGCTCCATAGAGAATACCCGCCATGTGCGAAACTTTCCATAGGATGAGCATTTGTAGCTCCGCAGGCACGACCTGACGACAGGCGAAATTTGTAGTTTAACGTTCTCCGCCTTATAGTTCACCTTTCGATGTCCGGGGGTATCCGTCAGCTTCTGTCCCTTGACGCTCGGATGCAGGCCGTATTTCCACTCTAAGTCAGGCAAAATCTCCATCGAGCACCGGGCCTCGAAATCATGCGGGAGTTTGCAGTTCTGCTCATCGACCCGTAGCGACATGATATAGAGATGCTTTCTGGAAATGTTCTTGTGCTTAAAAACGATATAGGCTGTTCGCCGCAACCCATGTGCTCCATGTACTCGCAGGCGATTTCCCGGAGCTGTCCGTCTGATAGCAGGACGGGGTGAAATCCCGTCGAACGGGCAGGCTGATCGTGGCTGAACATCAGAACTGGATCGTCAGGAGCCGCAGAAGGCCGCCCATTCCGACGGTAGCGACCAGCAAAACGCCGGAGCTGAAAATACGCAAGGCTCACTCTTTAGTAGATTCGCATGGCCTTGCGTATTTTCAGCTCCGGCGTTTAATTCCCTGCCGGCGGGAAAACTTACATCGAAAATTACCCTGCTATTGACGAAGCAAGATCGGAAATTGAATTAGCTGTAAGATAGCAGGTCATTATTGTGCGACCTTGAAGATACCGTTCAACTTCTCGCTCAACGCCGCCATATCCTGCCCGATCTTGTCATTGGTGATTTGTAGGCTCGGCAAACAACGCCTTTCCGCTTTACAGCGGTAGGTTTTCGCTTACCT
>OGXR01000687.1_pt1 | contig 26654 bp, 16 predicted proteins | sample 1576331 | NCBI WGS metagenome assembly OGXR01 (sample SAMEA3541473, study PRJEB24748) | human gut metagenome | biome: human gut; feature: human-associated habitat; material: faeces | place: China | collected 2012 | reverse complement strand
GCACCGGCAAGGAACTGAAAGGCGTTGAAGCACGACTGCGGGAAGTCCAGCCGCTCATCAAAAATATCTCCAACTACCAGCGGCTCAAGCCTGTATATGATGCCTTCCAGAAGGCAAAAGACAAGCCAGGGTTCAAGGCAAAGCATGAAGCCGAACTTGTGATCTTTGAGGCGGCGCGGAGTACATTGCTTGCCATGCAGGACGATGAAAAACTGCCGAGCTTGAAGGCGCTGCAAGCGGAACAGCAGAGGCTTCTCGAAGATCAGCAGAGGCTCTATGATGAGAGAGCAAAGCTCAAAAAGGAGGTGCGGATCATCGACACCATGAAGGCAAACGTGGATGATTTTCTGAAGCCCGCAATCATTCAGGAGCACGAAAACATAAATAACAACCAACGTGAATAAACACAAATACCCAGTGAAGACTTATAGGGTTTCGCTGGGTATTTGTGTTTTGTAATGCTTGTAATGTATGGGGCTAATCAATCCACGAAAGGGATTTCCAGATTGCGACAAGTCGATTTCTTGAAACTTTTTTGTGAATAGTCGGAGCGATCTGTTGATTTGTTCGAGGCTTTGTGCTATAATTAAATAAACTGTACTGAAACTGCAAGGCTTGCGCTAAAACAAGGAGTGCTATCATGAAAATCAGTTATAAAAAGCTCTGGGTTATGCTCATTCAGAGAGAAATAGTAGATGTTTTCACCTTTTCTTGGCATGATTGCTACCTCCTCTCTGTAAGATGTTGACGGAAATGCTGACGGCTAATGAGAATAACAAAGCCTTTTTTATCTTATACACCATATAAAAACTGCTGCCAAAAAGTCGATTTCAAAACTATTTTGTAAATTGTTCTCAACATTTTACGCCACTGTATTGACAAATTCGACAACATCGTGTATAATTGTACAGGATAGTCACAGCAAAATCGGTATTCTTCAAGTTATATACTTTATGAAATTACGATTTGCGAAATTATGAAAGGAGTTTTGGCATGGATAGCACAACAAAATGGTTACTTACCGACGAAGAAAAGAATAAATTTATTGCGACATTGACGCCCAACTTGACTGTGTTGCGTACAAGAGCTGAAATCTCGCAAGAAGAATTAACTAATCTGATAGGTGTATCCAGGCAAACGTATAGTGCGATTGAACGTAAGGTCAGAAAAATGGCTTGGAGTACATACTTATCATTGGTTCTTTTTTATGACCATAATCAGAAAACTCATAAAATGATTCGCCAGTTGTCCATTTTTCCGAAAGAAATGATGAGGTACTTAAAACGCTTAGCAGAATAGCGAAATAAGATGGAACGGCTTTGAAACGGTGTCTTGTGAGACATTGAGCCGTTTCAAATTAACATATATAGCACAGCTTTGTGCGACAGGAGGACACTAATGGAGAACGAGAAATTTGAACTTATGTTAGATGAGGCACAGGCTAATGCTGCTTTGGAAAAAGGTATGCTGTATGCTGATGCTTTTGTAAATAAGAATTATTTAATCAATCTGGACCGTTATCCGTTGGTGGAGCTTGATGAAGAAGAAAAGTCCGATGAGTATATTCGTTTGTATCAAATCGAACGCATCGTCTATGATGTTGACGAAAATGCGAACGACAAACTTATTAGCGTTTATAGTGCATTCTTCAATATTCAAGCCGCAGGTCTCCTTGTGATTAAAAGTACGAGAAACGCACTCGGTTTTTATATCGGTGTGCGTTCCGTTGATAATACTTCTACTGCAGAAGCTATTTTGGAAAAGAGCTTCAAAGGTAATTTCGCAGGTAGCCAGATACAAGCAATCCCCCAAGAGGAGGTTCAAAAAGTATTAGGTTCAATAAATAAGAGTGGACGTTTTGGCACTCGTCAGAATATTTCTTCGGTGTCTATCGTTCCTTCCACAAGAGACGAAGACAAAGAACGCTTTGTACAAGGTATCGAGAAATTCATTGATACCATGAAAGGCTCGGAATATACCGCAGTATTTATTGCCGAACCTTTGGATAAAGAAATTCTTGAACAACGCAAGCGAGGATTACAGAAGATTTATTCCGGTCTCTCTCCTTTCGCTTCGACTCAGCTCTCTTATGGCGAGAACTACAGCAAGGCGGTTTCTAAAGGTATGAGCGAGAATTTTTCCAAAACGCTCAATGATAGCCTTACTGATACAACAAGCCATTTTAACAGCCGTTCTACTTCTCGTAGTCACGGAACCTCGTTTGGCTTTTTGGGAATCGGCTTTAATAACAGTACCTCCACCGGCTATAGCTCTGGTAGTTCCTGGGCGAGTGCAGTTACCCGTGGAACTTCCGAAACAAAAGGTGAAACTATAACTGAGACCGATACAGACACAACTGGAGATAGCCGCACTATTACCGTAACAAGCGAGAATAAGTTTGTTAAATACATCCTTGAAAAAATCGACCAGCATCTTGCTCGCATTAAAAATTGTGAAGCATTTGGTTTGTGGGATATTGCTTGTTATTTTGTTTCGGAAAACGTGCAAACCTCCGTTGTTGCAGCAAGTACATATAAGGCTTTAATGGCGGGTTTTGATTCTGGCGTTGAAAACTCTTATGTCAATGTTTGGAAACAAGACAACACAGAAAATACGCCAGCTCTCTTAGAATACCTGCGTTACTGTATTCATCCTCGTTTCTCCATCCCTGGCGATGACCAATTCTTCGAGGTTGAAAGTCAGACGGTAAATCCTTGCAGTTTGATAAGCGGTAACGAAATGCCGTATATTATGGGACTTCCTCATCACTCCGTACCGGGTGTAACTGTCCTCAATATGGCAGAGTTTGGACGTAATGTTAGATTTTCAAGCGGTGCTCCCCGTGGTAAGAAAGTTGAGCTTGGACAGGTTTACCACATGGGAGAAAAGGAAACTGCAAGAGTTAAGCTTGACCTTGAAAGTTTTCGCTCGCACTGCTTTATCACCGGCTCTACTGGCTCCGGTAAATCCAATACAACGTATCGTATTTTGGATGAAATGATTGAACACAAGATTCCTTTTTTGGTGGTTGAACCCGCCAAGGGCGAATATAAGCGTTACTACGGCAAGCTGCCCGGAATCCATGTTTATTGCACCAACCCTCGATATTACTCGATGCTTCACATCAATCCGTTTAGATTCAATCAAGGAATACACGTCCTTGAACATCTTGACAGATTGATTGAAATATTTAACGCTTGTTGGCCGCTATACGCAGCAATGCCCGCTATTCTCAAAGAATCATTTGAGAGAGCGTATGTAAAATGCGGTTGGGATTTGGAAAACTCCATATACATTCCTAACGGTCATAGCAAGTTCCCGACATTTAATGATGTTTTGGAAGCATTGCCCGAAATTATCAATTCTTCCTCGTACTCGTCAGATTCCAAGGGCGACTATACCGGAGCACTTGTAACGAGAGTTAAGTCTCTTACTAACGGTATTTCCGGTCAAGTTTTATGTAGCGTAAATGATATTGGTGAAGAATATCTGTTTGACCAAAACACTATCGTTGACCTTAGCCGAGTATCTTCTTTGGAAACTAAGAGCTTACTGATGGGTGTGCTGATACTTAAATTAAATGAGTACCGTATGTGTACAAGCGAAGAAAATCAACCGCTTCGCCATGTGACCGTAATGGAAGAAGCACACAACATTTTGAAACGCAGCCCTACTGGCGGTAGCGAAGGCTCAAATGTGCAGGCGAAATCCGTAGAAATGATTAGTTCTGCCATTGCAGAAATGCGTACATACGGAGAAGGTTTTATTATCGTTGACCAGTCTCCCACAGCAGTTGATGTGTCTGCTGTAAAAAACACAAACACAAAAATCATTATGAGGCTTCCTGACTATGAAGACTGCAAAATCGCAGGTCTTTCTATGGGACTTAATGATAGTCAAATTAGAGAAATATCCAGATTCCCTATGGGTGTTGCAGTTGTATATCAGAACAACTGGGTCGAAGCTGTTTTAACTCAAATTGACAAGAGCGAAGAACAATATCATCAGACCGACCTTATCACAGATGATTACGCTCTTGCTGTTATAAAAGGACAGTTGGCAGTTGAGCTTGTCTTCCAGTATGAAACAGGACTTGCTACGGAAGAAGGTTTCCAGTTGGATGACTTGTTGGAAATCATAAACAATTCCAATATAAACGCTTCCAAGAAGCAGGACATTGTTCAGTCGATGGTTGATTGGTACTCGTGTTTTGAACGTGAAGCTCCTGTTAATGGTAGTTTTGCCACAAAACTGGCAGAATTTATCAGTTGTAATGGTCTCTTTGAAGCTCTACCGATTCGCTTTGCAAAAGATTATAAGAACGAGCCTAAAATCACTCGTGATTGCATCGACAAAAAGGATATGGCTTCAATCAAAAATTGGCACAGCCGTGTCTATGACCATCTCGATAGCTACGTTCTTTTAACTGATGAAAACATCAAGAACAGAGTGCTTCGATACCTACTTCTCAATAAACGTGTTGAAGAAATCAACTACAACAAATACCAGTTGATTTACGAGGGAATCTATGGAAAAGCGAGAGGCAATAAATGAATCAAGTAGTTGTATTTTATAACCCGTTTTTGCCCGAGCTTAAAATATCAGTAAATGGCAAAAAATTATCTCCATATAGTTCCTTGATGAGTTTTCAGCATCAAAGGCTCGAAAAATGGTCTGATTGTTTGTTTGCAGAACTTTACCGTGAGGTAAATTCTGACTACGAAATGATTTGTGTATCAAATGAGTTTACCTGTGAATGGTTAGAGGAACTGGCACACAGAAACTCTCATTGCATTTCCTTTGTGAGCCAAGCCTTGCCGATGGATGCAAACGTATATGAAAGACTCGACAAATTGGAAATGTTGGGCGGAGAAGAAGCTGATGAAAGCATAATCGTTCCGGTCGTTAATGTAAGTAATAACGATGAAATGACTACAGCTGTTTATGAAGTTTTGGAGGAGCAAGGCATATTTGAAGACGTTTCAGATGACGGTATCACTTGGACAGATTGCCCTTTGACAACTGTTGAGATAAAGACTTTTGATGCCAATGACGAGCTTCCTTATGATGCCCCTGTTGTTATTGCTTTATGCGGAAGTGAGGATGACTACATCAGATTATATATTGATGCTCCTATATACGCTTTAGTAATGGGAACTGAAACACGTTTTATAAAACGGCAAGGAACCAAACTATATTTCAGTGTTGACCCCGATGACATCGGAAAGCTTCTTTTAGGAATCATCGAAGAAGAAGCATTGTGTCCGTTCCTTTCTCAGTTAAGCTACAACTTTCCTGCTCATGAAAAAGAGTTCTTAACAGAGAGCGAAAAGGAAGATTTGGAGCTTGTATGTCAAGCATCGCCTATGTGTACTGTTACACTTCCGCAAGTTTGTGATGTTGGACGTACCGTAGAACTGGATGTACATATTTTTCCCGCCGATAGTGATGTTGCTTTGCGAGTTGTAACAGATTCAAGTGACATCGTGGATGTTGATGGTTGTACCTTGTATCCTCGTGCTGCGGGTACGGCTGAAATAGCCGTGTATGTCGGGGATGACCCATATCCGGTTGCAACAGAAGTCATAAAGGTTCGGCAACGTAACTTAATAACTGACATTACGCTGTTCCCCTCTGCTCTTTATATGCCGGTAGGTGGAACAAGCGAATTAACATTAGCAATCGTTCCCGAAAACGCCGAAAACAAAGATGAAATTCGCTGGAGCTGTGATGACCATTCGGTAGCAACTGTGGATTTTTCTTCTGGTGTTATTAATGCAATAGATTGTGGACGTTGTTGCATAACTGCATATACCCAGGAGGTTTCAAGAACTATCTCTCTTGAAGTACAACCGGAAATTGAAGACATTATTTGTCCTTGCAGTTTTCTTGAACTTGGTGTTGGCGAGCAGAAAGAATGGAAATATCAACTTGTTCCCGAAAATGCTTACGGCAAGGATTTTTTGAGAGCTGTAAGTAGTGATAAAAATGTAGCTGAGTACCGAGGCGGTTATGTATTAGGCAGAGGTTTGGGTGAGTGCAAGATTTATATTAAGAACCAAAGTGGTTCTGTGAGCCGAGAATTAAAGGTCTCGGTAAAGAAAAGCAAAAAGTTTTGGTAATTTACAGATTGGAGGTGAGCTGAGTGCAGAGCGTGTATTACAACAACTTGGGGGCTAATAAACGGATATATGATGCTGCCCTCCAATGCTTTCAAAATAGAGGAAGAAGCTTTCCTGTAACCGGTTCGATTCCGGCGGCTGAGTTGGCTATTGAAGTTTTGAATGAACATCCAGAGATTTTCTATGTAGGTCAAGAGTTCCGTGTCATGTCGAGTTTGATGCGGAGAGACATAATGCCTGTCTATCTATACTCTCCTGCTGAATCTGTGAAAATTTGTAATCAATTAGATGCTGCTGCTCAGACAATTATTAGTGAGCATATCAACGACCATCAATCTGATTATGATAAGGTTCGTTCTCTACACGACTACCTTAAAAGCAATTTAGAGTACGATACTGTTGCTGCAACCAGCCATAGACCTAATGAACGTAATATCGCAGAAGCTCATAACATAATTGGTGCACTTTTGAAAAACAAGTGTGTGTGTGAGGGGTTTGCAAAGGCATTTAAGTTCTTGTGTGACAAAATCGGTTTAGAGTGTTGGGTTGTTTCCGGTAAAGGTAGCAGTTCAATCGGTGCCGGCCCTCACTCATGGAATATTGTAAGAATAAACGGATATTACCACCATGTTGATGTTACTTGGGATAACCAATATTCAGATTCATCTGCTGTTCCAAACTATGGCTACATGAATTTAAGCGATGACGAAATTGCTAAAGACCACACATGGAATAGAAAGCACTACCCCGAATGTCCGTCTTCTCCCTACAACTATTTTAGAGTGAATAATGCTTTGATTGACAGTAAAGCTCAGTTGGAAAGTATGCTGTACAACAGCTTCCAGATGGAAGAAGAATTTATTATGTTCCGTGTTGTGCGTGGAAGTATCCTGGAACGAGAAATAAACGGTTGTTTAACAGACAGCATCCAGCGAGCTGCCAACCGTTGCAAACACATTTCTGTTCCAACATTCCGTTATGGTGGAGTACCCGAACAGCTCACGTTTTTCGTTCAGTCCGATTACTGCTATAGATAAGGAAGACGAACATGAAACGACTGGAACAGCAAACACCTGTTGAACAACTCGGTCAAACAGGTGGAGAAACTGCAATAGATACTCAAATTGAAGTTGACCTTATATGTGGCGGTGTAGGATTCGATGATGGTCCCACGGATGACGGTCAATGGCTAAAAGAAGCCCGTGACAAGCAAAAAAGCAAAGTAAAAGACAAGGAGGTGTAAGCAATGTCAGAAATTGAAGGTAGCGGCGGTGGCTCCGTTGAAAGCGGTGGCGGTAGTGGCGAAGTTAGTAGCAGTTCCGAAGTGAGTGAAACTTCTGCAGCCGAAACTGGAGGAGAATCTTCCGAGGCTATGCAAGAGGCTACAACTGAAGAAGCTGGTGAATCTGGCGGTTTTGATGAAGATACTGACACTACTGAATCTCCAGAAGATAGTGCCGAGGAATATGATGAGTCCGATTCCGAGGAAGAACCGGATGATAGCCAAGAGGTTGGTTTTTCCGAGGGTGACGATACAGAAAGTGCCGATTCACAATATGACGGCTCAGATTACGAGAATGATGATACATCTTCTGGTGATGAAGATGGCGTTGGGTTCGACGATTCCGACGATGATATAAGCGACGGAACCGATGAAGATGCTGATAACGATACAGATTCTTCTGATTCGTCTATGGGCGAGGATAATGATGAATCATTTGACGAACCCAATGATTTTGAGGATGAATCCTCCGAGTCTGATTGGGATGACCAAGAAGACGAAGACATAGGTGAAACCGAGGATTATTCTGACGAAGAATCCCTTGATGATAGCACCGACGATGTACAGGATGATGGCGAAGCTCAGACCGAGGACACCGACTCCACCGCTGACGGCGATGAAGCCGATGGCGATATGGATAATGACGGCAAACCCGATGGTACTGAGACTGATACCGAAGCCGACACCGAAGACGATGAAGATGAAGATGAAGACCCTGGAGAGTTAGAAGAATACTCTGACGAGGACACCGATAATCGTAATGATGAAACCACAGACGACAGTGAATCCGAACGTGACCAAGAGGAAGAAGAACAAGCTGTCGAAGAAAATAAAGAAGCAGCAGAGCGAGCTGAGAATGAAGCCGAAAATGCCGATGTTGAAAACGCTGATAAAAATGTTGACGACGCCGCAGAATCCGAAAACAAGAATCCTACAGAAAATGGCGTTGAACAACAAAACGAATCTGTAGATGCAACCAGCACAAACGAGGTAGATACTGAAAACGATGCCTCTCGCACCGGTGAAAATAATAACGGTGAAGCTCAAACTGACACTTCTGATAACAAGGAAGATAATTCCACCGATACTCGTGACCAAAACGAGGAACAGTCAGACGATATAGAAAATAAGGCTGAAGCTCCCGAAAGTGAGGACGCATATCGTACCGCTATGAATAATATGGCGGAGTATATGAGCGAACACAACTACGGTCCCGATGATTATGCGGAATATTCAAAAGACCCCGAATGGCAAAAGCTTAACGCAGATTTACAGCAGTCCTTGGGTATGGAAGTAACAACGGATGTGTCCACGCCTTCTCCGGAAAGCGGCAAGGATGTATCTGCTACAGAACTTCCCGATAATTGTGTAATGGTTAATGCTTCTGACATTGACATGACCTACGCACAAGGCATGGACAGCGACCAATTCTGGAGCCACCACGGCAACACTAAAGAAGACTATTTGCGTATGGCTGAAAGAATACCGGATGTTCAGCAGGCATTAGATAGTGGTAAGTCGCTCGACGAAATTAAACAAGACCCAGAGTTAAAGGATACGGCACACGCTTACTTTGACCCGGAGAATATGATTAAAGTTGAGCAACAAGCCGATGGTAGTTATTCCTTTGCAGATGATGGTCGTCACAGAATTGCAGCAGCCCAAGAAATGGGTTATGAAATTCCTGTTGAAGTTACAAATATGCCTGAGAACGCAAATGCCGCTACTACTGATAACGCAGACATGAAACCGGAAGACACTACTCCCCCGGAAGATGTTGCAAATAAGTCGGATATAAGCGACGAAACTCGTGAAAACTTAGGTGCATTTGAACAGAATACATGGGATAACCTTTCGCAAGTCGAAAAGGAGCAAGCTGTAGATAAACTCCGCGATAGTATCGCAGGAGATCTCCAGCTTGAAAACAAACCCAATATTGCTTACTACAACAATGAAGACCCCGGAGATTACGGCGGCTATGCGGCGAGCACCAATACCATTTACATAAACCGCTTTAATATGGGTGATGCGGCTGAAACAGCAGATACTATCGCTCACGAGTCTCGACATTGTTGGCAGCATGAACGAGCAGATAATCCTCAAACCGAGCAGGATTATCAATTCAAAGAAAACTTTGATGACTATGTAAGACCAGAGGATGATTTCTATGAATATCAGAATCAGCCCGTCGAGGCAGATGCTCGTGATTATGCTCAAGACGTAAAAGATGCTATTCCTGTATCGGAAGAAACACCGGACATGGATGCAAAGCAGACTTATGAAGGAAGCGACCATAAGGATAATAATGATGCTCCTCCTTCTACAACTGGTCCTCCAGAAAAGACCTATCAGAAAAGCGAATTACCTGCTGATTTTGAAAACAAAAATGGCTATCAGCCATTAAATGAACAAGCTGAACAGAAATGTCAATTAGCGGGAATGGAAAAAGACCAGGTTCAAAAGATAAGAGAAATACCTAATGGTCAAAAGCCAAATCCAGAGGATTATTTGAGCAAAGATACCATTGAAAGTCATTTGAAGAAGTTTGAGGATGAAGGCTGTTATAAAGTAATTCCAGGAGAACCTGTTGGTACTGTTGGCAAGGGTGATTCACTTTTCGTTTGCAGAGGTAGCGAACTTGAACAAGCCCTTGTTGAAGCAGACGGCGACCCAAGAAAACTTGAAAAAGCTCTCGGTATGTACGAGGGATACCTTGGGGATAACCCGTATGTTGTACGAGTAGATAATCCGAAGGATTTAAGAATGGCTACAGGTAATGAAACGAATGTTTGGCAAGATTATTGGTGTCCTGGTGGAACCACTATCGGCGGCATGGATGAAGCCGTGGTTACACCACCAAGCTCTGATGATTATTCTTTCAAACCTTGTTTTGAAAATGGTAATTCGACTTCAATTTATGACGAAAACTGGAAAAAACATTAAAGGGGTGATTATATGAATGTTCTTAAAGAGTACAAAGGTTATCAGCTCGTTGAGCGTTATGATAAAACCTATATTCGTTTTTGGGGTGGTCGTGAGGAGGATATGCCTTGTGAATTTCCCATTTCAAAAACGGACGCAGAACGGGTTATCAACGAAGCGAGTGTGATTGACGAACTGCTCTCTATTGCAAAGACTCAAATAGAGTGGACAGCTAATTCTTTTTATAAGATTGGTATTGCTGAATACATTCTGCATCACATGAAGCTTTCTCAGACAAGAGCAGAAAAGTCTTATGAAAAAATAGCTCGATACGCTGATATTCGCAAAGAATTTTATCAGTACATCATGGATGATGAGGTGTTTACACCTAATCCAATTAAGGTTGAGGGATTTACAGCTCAGCATTTGGCTACCAACTATCCTCTTTCAGCTTTAGGTGCGTATAATTATTTGATTTATTTGCGTGAAATGCCCGAAAAAGCGTTGGCAGATTTGAAAGCAGGATTACCAACAAGAGATTCATCTAAAATAGAAGCTATCATAAACCAAGAGGAGGTACAGAAAACAATGGATGAAAAAAATGTTACCCCTGTTGAGGGTGCAGAGCAAGTGACAGAAGTTCCGAACGAAGCAGAAGTTCCCCAGAGCGAACTTCTCGCAAAACTGGATGCTGTTCAGCAGGCACTTGCTACTTTACAGCAGTCATTTGATGACAAGATTGCAGAAGACACACACAAGAACGGTCTTTTCGACAATATGCACCGTGAATTGGTTCGCTATCAGAATGGAGCTTTAGATAAGATTGTTGATACGATTGCTTTGGACATTATCCAGCTCGTTGACACTACTAAGGGTCATGTTCGTGTGTACGAAAAGAAAGAACCTACTGAGAAAAACTACAAGAAACTCATTAGAATTGTTAAGGGTATTGCAGAAGACTTGGAAGACATTCTCTACCGTCAGAATATCGAATCTTATCGTGTACCCGGTCACGAAGTAGATACTCGTCGCCAGAAGATTATTCAGACTATGCCTACGGATGACAAATCCAAGGATAATCTCGTAGCGGTTCGTGCCGCTGATGGCTACGAAAAGGGCGATAAGGTTCTCAGACCAGAGAGAATCAAGATTTTCAAATATGAAGCAAGCTCCGAAACTCCCTCCGAAAACTAAAAATCTAAAATATAGAGACGAAAGGAACAAAAATCATGGGAAAAGTATTTGGTATTGACCTTGGTACAACTTATTCGTGTATCGCACACATCGACGAGAACGGCAAGCCCGTTGTTCTGAAGAATGCCGAAGGTGATTTAACAACACCTTCCGTAGTATATTTTGAAAGCCAGAACGATGTTACTGTCGGTTCTGCTGCAAAAGAAAACCTCAAAATGTATCCCTACCAGACCGTTGAATTGATTAAGAGAAACATCGGTAAGCCCGGTTTTAGCCTTAACATTAACGGCATTGATATGAAGCCCGAAGAAATTTCTTCCTACATCCTTAAAAAGGTTGTACAGGATGCAGAGGACTCTCTCCGCATGGAAGGAAAGCTCGATGATGGCGAAAAGATTCGTGATGTTGTTATCACTTGCCCTGCATACTTCGGTGTGGCAGAACGTGATGCAACACAGGCTGCAGGTGTTATTGCCGGTCTTAATGTTATGGCAATCATCAACGAGCCTACTGCTGCAGCTATTACATACGGTGTAACCAACGATAGCCAGAACAAAACCGTGTTGGTTTATGACCTTGGTGGCGGTACGTTCGATATTACAATGATTAACATCAAGCCCGGTGAAATCAGAGTCGTAGTAACCGGCGGCGACCACAACCTCGGTGGTAGAGACTGGGACGAAAAGATTCTGATGTATCTTGCAGAACAGTATCAGTCCGAGACCGGAACTCCCGACAACATCTTGGAAGATGCAGAAACATTCCAGGAACTCAGCCTTGCATCTGAACGTGCAAAGAAGCTGTTGAGTGCCAAGGAAAAGGCTCCTGTTGCTGTCAACTACATGGGTGAACGTGTTCGTGTTGAGTTGACTCGTGAAAAGTTTGATGAGCTGACCGAAGACCTGCTCACCCGTACTATCGACTTGACTCGTGATATGTTCAAGGAAGCTGAAAAGAAGGGTTTCTCTCAGAAGGACGTAAGTGAAATCCTTCTTGTTGGTGGTTCTTCCAAGATGCCCCAGGTTATGAGCCGTGTTAAGAGTGAGTTCGGTATCGAAACGAAGATGTTTGACCCCGATGAATCTGTTGCAAAGGGCGCTGCTATCTACGCAAACAAGATGAGTGAGTTCAACATCGTTCTTGAAGAAATCGCTAAGCAGCAGGGCAAGAGCGTTGAAGAAGTCAAGGAACAGGTTGACAAGGGACAGATGGACCTTCAGAAAGAGGCTAAAAAGGCAAATATCCAGATGCGTGGCGGTCGTCTCCCCGGTGAAGACGTTAAGATTATCAACGTATCCAGCCGTAGCTTTGGTACTTGTGCTTATGATGAAAATGACCAGTTGAAGCTGTTCAATATTATCATCAAAAACGCTGAACTTCCTGCAACGGGTACTAACTCTTTCTATCCTCGCCAGAACAATCAGCAGTCTGTTCGTTTCCAAGTTATGGAGTGCCTTGCTTCTGATGAAAAGGTTGACCCCGAACTTGGCAAGGAAATCGGTACTGCTGAGCTGACTCTGCCTGCAGGTGTTACTCTTGATACCGAAATCCAGGTTACTTTCCGTCTGGACGAATCTGGTCTGCTTCACCTCCATGCAAAGGAAATGAAGGATGGTCGTGAAGTTGATGCTGAGTTCCAGACCACCGAAGCCTTGTCCGAGCAGGAAATGACCGATGCTATTCGTCGTAGCAACAAGTCGAGTGTCAACTAATAATTCAGACATTAAATTTCTGCGAAGAAAGGCGGTATTGTAATGGAAAACTATTTTATTCTCTTAGAGCTTCCATTCGACCCGCCGGAAAGTGATACCAATAAGATTAGCGAGGCTATTTCAAAGAAACAAGCACAATGGTCTCGTGACCAATCTAATCCTGTAAAGAAAGCCAAAGCGAGTGAGTATTTGGCAGCTCTTGAGGATATTAAAAAGGTAATGCTTGACCCGGCAGCCCGCAAGCAGGAAGCTGAAAAAGCAAAACAAATAAAAGACAGCAAGGAAAAAGAGCTTGAAGCTAAATTGAGCTTGTATCGTGCTAAAGGCGATGAACTGTCCGAAAAAGACTTAAAGCAGTTGGTAAGAGTTTTCGGAACATTTGGTTTTACCGCTGAAGAAATCAAGAAAAAGTTCGGTACTGGCGGTAAGAAACGAAAAGAAATCGACCCGTCCGAAGTTCTTGATAAAACACAGGCACGAAATGTCCAAAACTTCATGCAGCAGTTGGACATGAAAGAAAAAACTCTTTATGACTTCTTGGGTCTTGCTCCTACATCTTCATGCAATCAGTTGTGCGAAGCAGCCGATTCAATGAAGAAAAAAATCTTGGCGAAAGGCGATAAAACTGGACGTGATAACGCAGTTCAAGCTTTGTGCGGTCTGTGCGTTGTAATTTTCAAGGATGCGGCAAGCAAAAGAAAATACGACAACTATGTGAATCTCACAAAGTATAGAGCAGTTAATGAGGCTGTCGATGAACTGGCATTGAGCAACCAGAAACGCATTGAACCCAAGATGAAAGAAAGTCTGATTGACATAGCCGTTGGTCAATATCGACTCAGCGTTTCCGACGCATCGGTTTATATCAATAATTACTGTGAATACATGGGCTATGCTCTCCCAGAGAACAAAATCGTGTGTGGTCTGTGTGGCACAGAAAACCCTGCATGTACTACGAACTGTGTAAAATGCGGAAAGCCGCTTATTATTCCGTGCCCTGCTTGTTCTGCTGAAAATAACAACTCTGCCAAAGTCTGTGCAAAGTGTGGTTTCGACCTCACAAAGATGGACAAGGCTGTTGAACTGTTACGTCAAGCAAAACAGAAATATGCAGAAAAAGCATTTGAAGAAGCTGAACGTCTCGTAAAAGAAGCAAAGGCATATTGGCCCAACCACGCTGACGTGTTGAGCCTTGAAAAAACCATTCAAGACGAACGTAAGCAAGCGGCAGATACTATTGCAGCTATCATGAAGGATATTCAAGATAAGAATATGTATGCTGCGCAGACAAAAATTGACCAGGCGAAAGCAAGTGGTTTTAGTATCGACCCTTCCGTTGCCAATAAGGTTACGACAGTTCTAAAAGAAGTAGAGAGCAAGCTCGCTGTAATGCGAAGTGCATCTGGCGATGAAGCGTTTACAATCGCCATGAAGCTCACAGAGCTTATAGCTGACTCCGACGAACTCAACCAGAGCTTGAAGAAATTCCCGCCCGATGAAGTTCCTACGCTGAACAGTAAAAGGGTTGGCGATGAAATCACCTTGACATGGAAGCCGAGTCCGTCTATTGGCGAAATCTCTTACATCGTGGTTCGTAAGGAAAATACATATCCTAATGGACCTACCGATGGAGCGACGATTTATAGTGGCAAGGAGCTTGCCTATACTGACAGCAACGCTCCTAAGAATGCCGTATTGTATTACTCCGTTTTTGCGGTTCGTATTGGTGTTCATTCAAAAGCTACTCGTCTTGATGAAGCGGTTGCCATTGTTGGAAAGGTTACTAATCTGAAAGCTATCGGTGGCGACGAAATAGTTACGCTGTCTTGGACTAAGGCTCCGACCGTTACCGAAATTCGTCTTTACAAATATTGCGGTTATGAAAGACCACAAGACGATAGCCAGTATGAAACCATTCCATGTACACGTTTGGACGGGCTTCTCGTCAACGGATTGACTAACGGCACAAATTATTGGTTCGCCATTAGCGCAGGTCACACGTTAAATGGTAAAACGTACTTCTCCGAAAAAGCCTATTTATCTGCTGTACCTCAAAAGCCTGCTAAACCTTTGCAGGACTTCTCGGTTCAGTTGGTTGATGAGGTTTTCCAAGCTAAATGGACTCAATCTGAATGGGATGTAATTCTGTTCTACGCAAAGCAAAAGCCGGAATATGCCATTGGAACAATCTACGACTTGAACGAGCTTTTGAGCAAGTATGAAAAGATTGACATCAATTTGAAGAGCCTTACAGAAGCAGAGTTTAGATTGAACTTTGTCGGTGAGTGTTACATCGTCCCTGGTGTTATCAATGCCTCGAATGTCATTTTGAATGTGGCATCTTACATATCTTCGGTTCCCGCTGCAAAGGATGTGTCCTTTGATATAAACTCTGCTGCAACGGAAATGTATGTCAACTTTACATGGCCCAAAAAGATTGATAGGTCTCTACTCGTTTATAGAATGGATACCTACCCCACCGGAATTGATGACCCGCTGGCTCATAAGGTGGAGTGCAGTAAGAGACAGTATGAAGCAAATGAAGGTATCCTAATTTCAAATCCTGCAAAGGGAACGTTTTATGCCGAGGTCTATACATACTTTGAAAGCGACGGTCATCGTGTATATTCAGATGCTTGCCGTGCTCTACTTAGTAATGAACCTCAAAAAGATGTGTTCTATACATTCAAATACAAGAAGGCTGGCTTATTCAGTAAAAAGTGTACGCTGACCGTTGAAATCGAAACGGATGGCGGTTGCGTATTCCCTGGATTTGCGATTGTAAGTAAATACAAGAGCACTCCGCTGAAGCGTGGCGATGGTGACATCGTATGCACGGTGAACGATAATACCGAAATCAAGGGTTCGTACACCTTTGAATTTGATGTTTCACCGATGAAGCCAGATACCAGACTGAAAATGTTCTTCTTGAATGACAAGAACTACAAATCTTTCAAAATTGCTTGCAAAGCAGGAAATAACATATAAGGAGGCGAAAAAACTATGGCAGGTAAATTCCTGTGTCCTCGATGCTTTGAATTACAGAGCCTCGATAGTATTGAGTATATTTGCTCAAACACAAGCACTACTTCTAAATGCCAACACGCAATCGACAGAATGCCTCAGCATCCTGCAAATGCAAAAAAGCCGGTGTGCGAAGAATGTGGACAACCTCTTGTAACCAAAGTTTGTCCTAAGTGCGGCGGCGAGCTTCCGCTGAATATCGGAACTGCAAAGAGCTATCCTATTGCCATTATCGGTGCAAAAGAAACCGGTAAAAGTAACTATGTAGCAGTTTTGATTAACCAGTTAAAGAACGAAATCGGACATGCCTTTAACTGTGCGTTGATGGCTTGTGGCGACAAAACTTTGAATCGTTATCGTACAGAGTTCTATGACCCACTGTACCGCCATCGTACTTGTGTGCGTGGTTCAGATGCCGGTGACGTTGACCCGCTTATCTATTCTTTGATTTTTCAAAGAAAAGGCGGTTTGTTTAAGAAAGCTGTGAATGATGCTGTTTCCTTGACATTCTTTGATACGGCAGGTGAAAACCTTAATTCGTTGGCTTCGATGCAGACTTTTAACCGCTATCTGTATCATTCTTCCGGTATCATTCTTCTGCTCGACCCACTGCAGCTCCCTGCGGTTAGAGACGAACTGCAAGGAAAAATTAGATTGCCCGAAGAAAATACCGATGTAAACACGATTCTCAACCGAACTATTGAGATTATCAGAACCGGTTCCGGTTTGACCGACCTTAGTAAGAAAATCGATATTCCGATTGCGATTGCTTTTACTAAGATTGATGCTGTTGATGAACTTCTCGACCCTGCAAGTTGTCTGAAAAACGATTCTGCTCACATCCGCAAAGGACTGTTTGACAAAATTGATTTTGAAGATGCTAACAACGAAATGCAAAGTTTGGTCGAAAGTTGGCTCGGCATGGAATTGTACCAGACGGTATCTACCCAGTTTTCAAACTTCGCCTTCTTTGGTCTGAGTGCATTGGGTAGTAACCCCGATATGGATAACAAAATCCCCAAGTTCCGTCCGTTCCGTGTTGCAGACCCCTTCTTGTGGATACTTTCACAAGAACAGATTATCCCTACAGAATAAGGAGGTGCCGTTATGGAAGCATTACAATACATATATACTTCCTGGAAAAACGGCGACTCTACTGAAAAGGGCTACATGATTTATTCTCGTTCCGAGGGAATTACGGAGTCGGAGTGTAGTGCCATCAAGGATGCGATGCAATATCTCGCTCCCAAGGAATTAACACTCACCCCCACTCCGCAGGAAATCGCAGACATATTCCCGTATGCGTTCTCCTACTTTGTACTTCCGACAGGTCGTGGATGCGTTGCACAATCAACGTATCTTGGAAAAGACTATTCTGGCAGATATGGAAACTACATTATCCATGCGTTGATTTTTGATATTAACAATTTGCCTTGTCGCCCTGCGGAGTTCTTTGCAGAACCTTATATAAAAACTGCGATGACCCAAGAAGAATTAGATGCCCCTTCTCCAGTACCGCCGTTACCACCGTTGCATATATCAGAGTATGCGTCCGTTATAAACGACGAACAACTAAACGAATTTCTTTTCGATAAGGAAGATGAGTTTGCACAGCTCATTTCAATGATTTTAGCAGCCCAAGATGCGGGTATTCCGTTCTATCTTAACGATTCCCGTGAAAATTTGGTTTTGTGGTCTGCTGCCGTTCAGAGAATACTTCCTTCTCGGTTAGCAAAGAAATTCATGTTTAACACCTACATCGGAGACCATGAATCAATGCGTTTTCCGAGAGCACGAGAAGAAGGTTTGAATTTCCATCTAATCGGAGTAAGACCGGATGCGAATTACTTTAATTATGCGACCGAGAGCAAGAGCAATCGCCAAATCGTGATGGACTTTATTGGTGGGCACATGACACAAGGTGTAATCCCCAACAGTTATGCTCAAGCGATGGCTGCGAGTATTGCTTTCGATTGCGAAGAAGTTGATTCTTTCGGTGAATTTGTTAATGCTACATCATTTAATGAGATTAACGGTCATTTGCAAGACGCATATCTCTATTACCATTTGTTGAGAAATGATGAGTTTGAATTTACCGAAAACAACCTAAAAGCAATTCTTTCATTCGGTTCCACTTACTGTTCTGAAGCTGATAATTCAGACATAGGAAGCAAGCTCTTGGTTAAGTACCAAGAGGGTGGATGGACACTTGAACCCGAATTGCTTGCATTGTTCTGGAGATTCGTTTGCAAGTATTCAAGTTTTATGATATTCACGCTGTATGAATTGTTTACCGAAACAATTTATCAACACGCAGGTGAAGCGTCCGAGCCTTGTGCAAAACTTGATTCCCTCATTCAAACTGTAAAAAACGAAACTCCGCAGCAATATAGAGAGTATCTCGATTACTTGAACTCTGCAAATAGTGTTGACCATTTGCTACTGTATCTATCTGGACATAATAATCCGTTCACCAATAGCTTCTACATAACATGGTTGCTTCACAGCTATGCGTTTAACGGCGGTATGTCCAATGGTCAACCAATTTCTAAACTGTTGCAGGTGTTATTAAAGAACATTACACGCATCAACGGTTGCGAGAAGCAGATGATAGAAATTCTGCTTGCTACATCCGATAACCAAGCACTCTTTGAAAACATCCTTGGTGTCTTTATGAATGCGTTGCGTGAGCCGAGACAGTTGGAACAGTTGTGTGTTAAGTATGTAGAAGTCACTGCATCTCTGACTGACAGACAACTTAATCGCTTTGAGCAGTTGTTGTTAGAGACACCCGGAGCTGCACCTATCGCTACAAGATTGTGTGCTCGTAAAATTGCATCTTCCAAAAACCCCGAAGATGAGTTTTGGCGTTTCTACGATAATCAGCGTTCTCGTATTGCCGCAAACTCTGGATTTACCATTGAGCCAATGATTCTTGCTTGTGTTAATAATGTTGATGCAAAGAATCGTGAGGATGTTGCAATCGACATCCTTCGTAAAATCGACCCTACTCTTTTCAATGACGGCGAAACCATCAAGGTTTTGACAAATGCTGTTAATGATTGCAGCGTTAAGTCACTTTCAAAGATGGATAGTGCGTTCTTGCAAAGAATATGCAGAATTAGAGCCAAGGTCGATAAAGATGGATTAGAGAAAATCAAGGCAGTTTATGTTGGTGAAATGTTGGCAACCAACAACGCACAACGTAAGCGTCCTGTAAGTCTATCTGGCGAGTTGGCACAAGCCGGTATTTCCTTACAGTCCATTGACAAGTCGGACTATGAGGCATATATCAAGAACTACTTTAGCGAGTATCTTATATTGGTGCAGGCAACGGATGATGTTCCAGCATTGATGAAGATTTTCTATCACGGTCGCTACTTCTCAAACTTTGTCGATGATTATATCTCTGCATTGAAGAAGATGGAAAAGAAAGAGACCGAGAAATGGAAGCGGCTTCTCGGATGGACTTGCGTATATGTAGTTACTGCAGAACGAAGTGACCGAGCTGCGGAGGAGTTGTATAAGCCCGTAGTACGCTATTTACGTTCGCTCGATGAAGACGAATTATTGGATGTACGCCAAGCTATCATCCAGGAGATTCCGAGTTCTCGTTGTGATTATCTGTTCGATGAAGTTCGTCGAAAAGAAGGTCTTTCGGAAAAACTCGGCAACCTATTTCACAAAAAATAAAAAATAAAAATAAACAGGAGGTTCAAAAAATGAACGCAAAGAGAAAATGTATGGTAGGTCACGATGATGATTATGGTTGGATTATCGCAATCGCAATCGCAATTTTCGTAATTGCAGTTGTTTGTGCAATCATTTTCTACGGCGGTGCTTTTATCGGTGGTTTCCACTCCATCAAGAATTACATTCTTGCATTTAAGCACAATGTTGTTGACAGTAACCGTAAACCGCTTCCCGTTGCATAAGGGAGAATTAGCTTAACAAGGAAAGGAGATGTTTGTCATGGCAAACACACAGCCCGCAAAGGTAAGCTATTTCTTCGGAAAAGGCTATGCCGATTTGGGAAACACAATTAAAGAGTCTTGGTCAAGAAACCTTCACTCTGCAGGTGAGCAGTTCACTATCGCTCGTGAAAAGGGTTGCTTTACCATCGGCGGTGGTATGAACCTTATTGCCGCAATTTCCATTTTCACTTTTGGTAGTGTTATCACTGCATTTACCACTTTCGCACACATCGCAATTTTGCTGTTGTTCTTCGCTCTCATTTATGTTGGATTCAGCCTTTTGTGGCTTATTGACAGAATCTACATAATGGTCAACAAAATCAAGAACGCTTGTCCGAACCCCGATTGTCAAGCCCCGTTCCTTATTCCGGTTTATGAATGTCCCGGATGTGGCGAAAAGCACACGAAGTTGGTTCCTGGTAAATATGGTATCTTGAAGCGTACTTGCCTCTGCGGAACCAAGCTTCCCACAACTTTCTTAAATGGTCGTGGACAGCTTAAGGCTTACTGCCCTGAGTGCGATACTGCATTGTCTGGTGATACCGCAAGCCGTCAGTATGCGTTCCCTGTTATCGGGGGACCTTCTGTAGGTAAGACTTGCTTTATCAATATGGCTATCGACCAGATGATGAACGATGTCGCTCCTGCTCGTAGTTGGGAAATGAGCTTTATTTCTGATACTGAGGAAAAAGACCACGCACTCGCTATGAAGTCTTTGAACAAGGGCGTTCGTCTGATGAAAACAGAGCTGAACTCTCTGACCGCTTATCAGTTAATGCTTAAGCTGCCTAACGAAAAAATCGGTCGTCGTATCTATGTTTACGATATTTCCGGCGAAATGTTCTCCAGCAGTAGCGACGTTCAGCATAACCTCGCATATAGTTATGCTAACGGTTTCATCTTCATTATCGACCCGCTTACTCTTAATCAGTTTGCGATGGATGTTGAAGATAAGCTCGATTTGAATGCTTATGGTGCAAGCTCCAAGGACTTTGATGATATTCTGAATATCATGCTGATTAACTTGGGAAAAATGTTCGGCTTGAAGGATAAGGACACCTTGAAGCGTAACCTTGCTGTTGTTATCAACAAGGTTGATATTCCTACTCTGGAAGAAAAGATTGGCGAAACTGCAGCTCAGCAGTATCTCGCAGAAAACTCCGAAACCTGCAAGAGTTACATGGATGCTCGTGATGCAGTTTGCCGCAACTTCTTGGAGGAATACGGCGCAGGTAACTTCGTTCGTACTGCAGAGGCTAAGTTCAAAACTGTTAGATACTTTACTTGTAGTGCTCTTGGTCATAACCATGAAGGTCAGCCTTACGAGGGCAAAAATGTTGTTGACCCTGTTATGTGGCTACTTCAGCAGTCTGACTCCAGCATTAAAGCTGAGTAATTAGTTACGAAGTAATTACACACTAAAAGCACTTCGTCAGAGTCAGTAACGATTCTGATTGAAGTGCTTTTAGAATTTATGCAAATGGAGGAAGTCACATGAAGGTGTTCAAAATAATCCTTACTTTGTTAAGTGTTGCTGCTACTGTAGCCTTCCTGCGCTTTGAAAATTATTTAACTGGAACTTCTTTAGTGGTCGCATTCCTTTTATACTTTTTGAGTTCAGCAATTCATTTGTTGGTACATGAAAGTGGTCATTTTATCGGCGGTGTTGTAAGTGAGTATAAACTACTTTGTTTGCAACTTGGTCCCATGAACATAGTAGTTGGCACAAACAATAAGCCTTCGATTTTATGGAAAGGTTCCTTGAGTGGTCAATGTGTAATGCTACCAAAGCATATAGAGAACGTTCGCTTTAAGGCGTATAATATGGGTGGCATACTTGCAAATGCTATTTTGATGATTTTTAGTTTTGCATTGTTGCTGATGGATTCGTTTTGGACATCATTGTTGTTTGTTGAGTTGATATGTGTTGGCATACAAAAGATTATTGTCAATGCAGTCCCGCATAAAACAAACTCAGTTCCAAACGATGGATATATCGTTAAACTCTTAAAAAAAGATAAAGCTATTCAAAAAGACTATGCGACGTATTTAAGATTGTATGGCAAGCTATTTTTGGATGAAGATATATCACCACAGGATTATAAGTATGAACGTGCGATTTCAGAAGACGAAGACGAAATGTTGTACTATAATGAAATACAGGACATATTAAATTCTTTGACACCTGCAAATAATTGAACATATACCAAGGAGAGAATGATGCTATTCATAAGTGTGGATGATTTTTTCAAAAAACTCGTGATGTAATACAGCTATCCAGAAGCGATGAGAAAGAATACGCTTTGAAAATGAAAGAAGGATATGCGGAAGCTCGCCAAGCTATAGTGAACAGTTATCTTCCGATGGTAGTATCGTATATCAGACGCTCTCCGAAAGAGCTTCAAACATTGGAAACGATATATAGCTGTATTCGTAGCTTGGAAAAAGGCGTAGATGGTTTTAACTTCCTGCAGGATAGTGAGACGTTTACTCATCATCTGAGCTGGCGTTTAAGGCAATATATTACGAGGTGTCTTGTAAATAGACGATAGCGGGAAACATACTTGGCAAGCAGGGCACGGCGGTACCCACTCGTGCAAAAATTTATATGCCACTGCCGAAGCAGAGGCATATAAATCGCTTGTCTGGGCAACAGCCCCGAACCCCTTAACGCAGATTCCATCTGAGGCTACGCATCGTTCCGACGCTGATTTGAGCACGGTCATTCACGACCGTGCTCTTTCTCTTTGCGTGGATCTCGTTCTGCGAGGTCACGCAGTTCTTCATAGTTCGCCGTATGAACGGTAAGGTCTCGAAGCTCGTCACGAACTTTTTTGAGTTCTGCATACGCTTCTTTTTTCTCTGTGAGCTTTTCCGCAAATTCCACCTGAAGGCTCTTAAAGGTTGGGAGTTTCTTTACGCCAAATTCGTCAAAAGCCTTTTTCGCCGCCTTGTGGATGATGATGTCAGCCTCGTGTTCCTCCAAAAACTTTTTAGAGTAACCGGACTTGCGATAAGCGACATACACATCTCTTGTTTTGGAATAATTAACGATTTGGGTCTTAAAGAAATTTACTTCCACAATACGATTTTGAGCTTCTGCGATTTTTGCAGTAAGCTCTTTTTCTTTTGACGACAATTCCGCTTTGTGTTCTGCCATCGCATCATAGCTGAAGCCATGCTCATCCATATAGAGCTTGGTTTTTGCCATCCGCTTTAGATTCTCAACTGTAGCCCAACGGCGATAGCCTTCGCCTTTACCGGCAGCGAGTTTCGCTTGAATGTCAATAATGGTCTGCGGTCGGTTCTTGTCCCACGCCGTTCGGCGTTTCTTCGGCTGATGGATTTTCTGACCTTTGATGATGGCTCGGATAGCATCCTCCGAGTATTCGTCGCCCAAAGTGTACATACGGATATTTTGCTTAAAGTCGACATGAGTGAAAGTAAGATGCTTTCCGTTTTTTACTCTAAAACCCTGCTCGGCAAGAAGCGAAAGGAAGGCATTTGCTCGTCATAATCTGACTGATGAACTTTTGCTTGCTTTCAAGAGGGTGCCACAGGTACGCATCAAAGGTCGCTTCGGTGACATAGCGGTAAATGTGGACTTCGGGATTCATATTACCCTAGCGAATGATACGACCGCTACGTTGTTCAAGGTCGCCGGGTCTCCAAGGTGCGTCAAGGTCATGCAGAGCAATAAGCCTGTCCTGGACATTCGTGCCGGCTCCCATCTTGAAGGTAGACCCCATAAGCACACGGACTTGCCCGGAACGGACTTTGCTGAACAATTCCTTTTTTCGGGCTTCGGTGTTTGCTTCGTGAATGAAAGCAATCTGCTCCCTCGGAATACCTCTTGCCACAAGTTTTTCACGGATGTCATCATATACGGTGAAGTCGGCTTCTTCGGGGGTGCTGTCTTTTTCCGCAAGATGCTCCAAGGCTCGAATCTCCGGGCTGTCTAAATTACCGGCAGGAGCTTTTGCAACCTTCTTTGCCGCAGAGCTTTTCGGTGTCGAGAGGTCGCAGAACACGAGCTGTGTCAGTTTGTTGTCGTGTCCGTCCTCCCAAATGCGGTGAATGTTATCCACACACATATTGACTTTGCTTGTCGGCTCATCGGGAAGATTCGGATTGATGATACGCTGGTCGAGTCCGAGCTTGCGACCATCGGAGGTAATGCGGAGCATATTGTCCTCGGACGGGTCAACCGTGCCTGCGTGAACGGCGGCAGCTCTTTCGGAAAGCTCCTGCACCATAGCTTGTTGGATTTCGGTGTGCTGTGCTACTTCGTTGTGATAGATTGCTTTCGGTGTCGGCAGATTGAGCTGGTCGGCTGTTTTGATGTCTGCTGCTTCTTTGAACAGGTTCATAAGCTCCGGCAGATTAAAGAACTTTGCAAAACGGTTCTCGCACGGTATCTTGTACCCTCCGGGGCAAGCTCAATGGCGGTTGTGGTCTCGCCAAAAGTCGAAGCCCAGCAGTCAAAGTGCGCCAAGCCCTTGTTGCGGATAGTGTCGTGCTGCAGGTATCGCATCATCGTGTAAAGCTCAGTCATAGAGTTACTGACCGGCGTTCCCGTTGCGAATACAACACCTCTGCTGTCGGTCAGCTCGTCGATGTAGCGGCACTTTAAGAGCATATCGGAGGACTTCTGTGCATCGGTAGTCGAAAGCCCTGCCACATTTCTCATTTTTGTGTAGAGGAACAAGTTCTTAAAACTGTGCGCTTCGTCAACATAGAGACGGTCAACGCCGAGCTGTTCAAAGGTGATAACATCGTCCTTGCGGGTGTTGTCCTGCAATTTGCTGAGTCTTGTTTCCAAGCCTTTTTTCGTTCGCTCCAAAGACTTGATTGTGAAGCGTTCCGCACGGCTCGCTTTAAGTTCCTCCAGACCTTCCTCGATTTCCACAATCTGCTCCTGCAAAAGTCGTTCCTGCCTCTCCTGCGATACAGGGATACGCTCAAACTGGCTGTGTCCGATGATGATGGCGTCGTAGTCGCCAGTGGCAATTCTGCCGCAGAACTTCTTGCGTTTTCTCGGCTCAAAGTCCTTTTTGGTTGCGGCAAGAATATTGGCAGAGGGGTATAACCGGAGAAATTCGCTTGCCCATTGTTCGGTCAAGTGGTTGGGAACGACAAACAGGGGCTTTTGGCAGAGTCCGAGGCGTTTGCTTTCCATAGCGGCGGCAACCATTTCAAAAGTCTTGCCTACGCCAACCTCGTGTGCAAGCAAGGTGTTACCGCCGTAGAGGATGTGTGCGACGGCGTTCTTCTGGTGCTCACGGAGCTTGATTTCGGGGTTCATACCGCTGAACACGATGTGGCTGCCGTCATACTCACGGGGGCGAGTGGAGTTGAAAAGCTCATTGTACTTGGTGACAAGCTCCTGTCGCCTGTCGGGATCTTTCCAAATCCAATCACGGAACGCATCCTTGATTGCCTGCTGTTTCTGCTGTGCAAGGGTCGTTTCCTTGGAGTTGAGCACACGGCGTTCCTTGCCGTCGGGGTCGGTAACGGTGTCATAGATACGGACATCACGCAGATTTAGAGTATCCTCTAAGATTTTGTATGCGTTGGCTCTGTCCGTTCCGTAGGTCATATAGGCGTTGACATCGCTATAGGACGGCTGAGATTTTTCCGTGATGTTCCATTCCGCAGAGAACGGCGAATAGTTGACTTCAATGGTTCTACGCAGGTAATATGGCGGCTCAAACGTCTCTACCATAAACTGCTGAATATAGGACTTATCAATCCATGTTGCGCCCAGGCGAACCTCAATCTCGGAGGCATCAAGGTCTTTGAGCTGTGCGGTTTTCAATGCTGCCACGTTATCGGCAATCTCGTTGCGGTGGTTCGCATCTTCCGGCAGCAAATCCAAGGCTCTCTGATAGTAGGCGAGCTTTTCACGGACGTTACCAGAGAGGACGTCATCAGCAGTACGCCAAGTGTACGAGCCATCGGGCTTTCTGTTGAAGTCCATATAAATAACGCCACGCAGGTCGCTTGCAAGCTCCTGTTCGGTCTTGCCGGTGAGAGAGGACATATACTCCATATCCACCTTGGCTTTCTCTGCGATAGAAACTGCTAAAGCTTCCGAAGCGGTGTCAACGGATGTTACGACTTCGCTCGGCTTGATGGTGCGTTTGGTGAACATATCCGCTTTGCGTTTGAGATTGTTGTCCTCGTCGAGAACTTCCAAAGAGCAAAGCAGATAGTAGGAGCTGTCATCGGCAAAGGCAAGAGCATTACCACGGCTATTGATAAGACCGTGCTTTGCCGTGAAATTGTCGTAGAGCGTGTTCTGCTCTCTTTGGGTCTCACGGATAGAAGCACCCGAAACAAATCCGTCCTTCTCGTGACCGACGCGGGTAACCTTACCGCACTCGGGGCAAACGAGATTGACGTTGGAGGCGTCGATGGGAGC
>OGXR01000683.1_pt1 | contig 26764 bp, 20 predicted proteins | sample 1576331 | NCBI WGS metagenome assembly OGXR01 (sample SAMEA3541473, study PRJEB24748) | human gut metagenome | biome: human gut; feature: human-associated habitat; material: faeces | place: China | collected 2012 | reverse complement strand
CTCCTCGGAGACCAAAACGGGGCCGTCTTTGCAGATTCTCTTCGAACCGTATTTTGTTTTGCAGCTGCAACCCATACATGCACCGAAGCCACAGCCCATGCGTTCCTCAAAACTCAATTGTCCACTTGTTTCCGCAATATCAAACACTGCCTTCAGCATCGGTTCAGGACCGCACACACAGTAATCAGTGTAAGCAGTGATGCCGTCATTGCTTTCGGCATTAAAACAGCGCATTGCATCGGTAACAAACCCTTTCACTCCGCAGCTTCCGTCCGCTGTTGCAATAATGATCCTTGCTCCGATTTTTTTGAATTCATCTTCAAAGAAGCATTCGTCAAATGTGTTGAAACCCGCTATAACCATCGGTATTTTTCCTTCCGAAATCAGCTGCTTAGCAAGCAGGAACATTGGAGGGACGCCTGCTCCGCCGCCTATAAGGAGCGGGTACTCGCCGCAGAGTGAAGTATCATAACCGTTTCCGAGACCGGCCAAAACATCCAGCTGTTCATTCATCGGCAGGCGGCTCATGAACTCCGTGCCTTTGCCGACAACTTTGTAAACAATCGTCAGCGTGTTTTCACTCCGGTCAATATCGCAGACGGAAATCGGACGCCGCAGGAAAAAGCCTTTAAGCTTTATGTTCACAAATTGTCCGGGTCGATTTATTGACGATACATCACCCGAAAGCACCATTTTATACGTATTACGTGCTATGCACTCGTTTGAAACAATCTGAAACAGTGATTGAATCATGTTCAAGTTCCTTTCCTATATTCAGTGTTCATTAATCGTATTGTCGCCGATTAATCGGGCCGTCGCGCAAAAGCAAATTACTCCTCAATTAACCTTATCTTCCTTAACTGTTTTCCCATTGCGGGTTGTTTTTATACATTTGCCGAAAACCTGCATGCCGACAAAGGGGGATGCTTTCCCGAGAGACAGAAATTCGGCGGAATCAACGATATAGGGGGTGGAGATTTCAAATTCGGCAGTTCTGTTTCCGATATCTATGCCGAATCTGCGGGCGGGCGCGGTGCTCATCAGTTCAATAAGTCTGTTAAGCGACAGTATTCCTCTGCGCACGAGCCGAGTGTACAACACCGGAAAGGCGGTTTCAAGTCCCACAATTCCATTCAGACTGCTGCGCAGTCCGCCTGACTTTTCTTTTTCCGAATGCGGCGCATGATCGGTTGCGATCATGTCAATCGTGCCGTCAAGTATGCCTTCAATGAGTGCATCTCTGTCCGCTTCGGAACGAATCGGAGGGTTCATTTTGAAGCTTCCGCTGTCAACAAGATCTTCATCACACAGAACAAGATAATGCGGTGCAGTTTCACATGTTATGTCGAGGCCTTCAGATTTTGCCTTACGGATAAGATTAACGGACTCCTTTGTCGAAACATGGCAAACATGGTATGGACATCCGCTCTTACGGACAAGCTCAATATCGCGTGCAATAGGGCGCCATTCGCTTTCACTGCATATTCCGGGCAGGGAATGCCTGTCGGCGTAGTTCCCGTCATGAATGCATCCACCGCGAACAAGACTGTTGTCTTCGCAGTGAGCAGCAATAATCTTGTGAAGTTTTTTTGCCTTTTTCATTGCTGCAAGCATAATTTCTTCATTCTGAACGCCTTTTCCGTCATCCGAAAACGCAACGACATACGGGGCAAGTGCGTCCATATCGGAAAGCTCCCGACCGTTTTCACCGATTGTTATTGCACCGTACGGATAAACGGGAATGCAGGCATCACGACGAATGATTTCAAGCTGCCTTTCAAGGTGTTCGATGCTGTCAGGCACCGGATCAAGGTTCGGCATTGTGCAAATCGCAGCATACCCTCCGTTTGCGGCGGCAAGCGTTCCCGTCTTGATAGTTTCTTTATATGAAAAACCCGGTTCGCGAAGATGAACATGAACATCAACGAATCCGGGAACAAGAACAGTATCCGAAGAAATATTGGAATTTTTTTCTGAATAAACATCGGAAGGAGAAAATGAATTCGAGTATGTATCCGATTTCAAATCGGAAAGGCCGCAGCGGTCAATTCTGTTGTTTGGATATTCGGCGTTTTTTCGCACAGGTTTGTTTTCAGACAGCATTTGGTGTGCCTCCTTCGGTTTCTGCAAGAATAAATCCTGCCGCATGCGGCAGGACAGCACAATTAAAACCCACGAATTCACGCTGAAAACGCAGAGAATATTGAGTTGCAAATCTTGCCGACATCAAGGTGTCAACGCGACCTCACGGGATCGCCTTAAAGATTGGAGTTATTTTATCAGGCTCGCAGGCGGCTGTCAAGGCATTCAACAAAGTATATTGCAATCATTTGAAAACTGAATCAACATTATTCTGACGAATTCTTGCTTGACATTTGCCAACTTTAAAGCTACAATAACAATCGAAGATCCGTGTATAATATAACGGATAATATCATGATGCGGAGAAAACAAATGAGAAACAAATCCATAACACGCTTTGCAGCTTTTTTTGTTGCAATAACCATGCTTTTCGCTTGTTTGCAAGTCATTGCGCAGCCTGCTGCAAACGACAGCGGGCACACTTACGTGCTTGTTGACCAACCCACCGACGGAGGGGTTTACCTTATGATAAGCCGACAGTCCGGCAGCAATTTTGCTGTTTCCGGAACAGCGATGCCCGACGGGGAAGGCTTGGTGCCTGTTGAAGTCGGAGTTGCAGGTGACTATGTCGTAAGCGGAGTGAACGATTCCGTGCTTTGGCAGTTTAACGGCAGTTCCGAATCGGGCTACACCGTTCGCAATGCTGAGTCGGGTGAATACCTTGCAAAGCTTTCGAACACGCTTAAAACAAGCGCAGCAACTCAGCATCGCTGGGAGCACATAATTCATACCAACGACGACAGCAGCATCGGTGATGAACCTGTCATGCACAATGTGACCACCGGTGTGGGCTACATCCTCTATCGTGTAAACGGCGATGAGACTTATTTCGATTGCTTCAACGCTTATCAGCAATGCAATATACGCCTTTATGAGCGTCGGGATATGACCGGATTCGTACCGACGACGGGCGTCAGCATCGGAATTGATGCACTGGAGCTTGACCTTGGAAGCACTCACACATTCCAGCCGCAGGTTTTCCCGTCAAATGCAACCATTCAAAACGTTACATACACGTCTTCGGATTCGTCCGTTGCACGCATCAATCCCGACGGAACACTTATCACAGGCAGCGAAGGAACTGCGCAGATAACCGTTTACGACGGAACGGGCGAATTCAGCGATACCTGCACCGTGACGGTCGCAAGTGCAAATCCCGCAGTGCCCGTCCTGTACGGTTACAGAATGTACTCAAGTGCAAACGGCATCGTTAATTTTTCGGCGGATGATGTTTCCGACTTCAACCTTGTGGATGCACAAACAGGACTTGAACCGCTCACCGCAATGTGTTATGTGGAAGGTGATTTTTACGGTTTCGCAAAGAGTGAAACCGAAAACACGGGGTATGATTTCGTTATTATCGACGGCGAAACCTTCGAAAGACGGACGACAAACATTTGGTCATGTTACTATTGCCGCGATATGACCTATGATCCCGAAACCGGACTGATTTACTGCATGATGGCAACCAACGCAACTATTTACTCATTGTATTTTGGGATTTATACGGTAAACCCACAAACTCTGAGCTTCAACCTTGTCGGTGAAACAAACCGATACCTTTCGGTTCTTGAATGCACGGCGGACGGCAGACTTTACGGAATCGATATGTTCGGCTATTTCTGCTCCGTTGACAAAACCAATGCAAACTGCACAAAAATTGCACATACAACCGTTTCGGATATCAACCATGAACAGTCCATGGTGTTCTGTCCTTCAAACGGCAAAATGTATTGGATGAAATCTGATGATAACGGAGGCGTATTCTTCGAGGTCAATCTCGCAGACGGAACGCTTGTTTATATCGGCTATTCCGGCGGCGATTACATAACATACCAGAGTGTTGCAGGCCTTTGCTATGTTCCGACAGATGAACCGGAGTATCAGCAGGGTGATATAGATATGGACGGCATAGTTTCTGTTTCGGATGCATTGCTTGCATTGCGGTGCGGAATGGAAATTGTGACTCTTGCCCCGCAGCAGCTTACGCTTGGCGATATGGATGGCGACGGTTCCGTTAATGTTACCGATGCGATAATGATACTTCGAGCTGCACTTATCGGCTGATTTTTAATTCGGCAGCACGGCTGCGGCATCAAAATCAAAAATAAGACCTTTCAAAAACAGCGGTCCGCAGCACGGCGGGCCGCTGTCTGCACAAATAACCAAATGACAATGTCGCCTACGGTTCGATAAAGATTTTACTGTATGATTCAAAGCATTGATTTTAACTCTGCCGCATGATAAAATACGCATGGCAAAGCCTGAATAACTTATGCCGTGTCTGAATAAATAAGTTAATCTTAAAAAACGGAGGGTGAATTTGTGAAAAGAAAAGCTTTAGGCTTGTTTGCAACATTTTTCAAAATCGGAGCTTTCACTTTCGGCGGAGGATATGCAATGATACCGCTGATACAACGTGAAATCGTAGATAAAAAACAATGGGCAACAAATGAAGATTTACTTGATATAATTGCAATTGCCGAATCAACACCCGGTCCCATTGCCGTGAATGCCGCGACATTTATCGGCAGCAAAATTGACGGCTTCTTTGGTGCTCTTTTTGCAACGCTCGGAGTTGTTCTTCCGTCATTTATAACCATACTTGCCGTGTCGTTTGCTATTGCACAGTTTGAACACATAAAAATCGTTCAGTACGCATTTACGGGTATTCGCGCCGCAGTTCTTGCGCTCATTATCCGCGCACTTGCGGCAATGTATAAAGAATGTCCGAAGTCGCCCCTGTCATACATCATTGCGGCAGCTGCTTTTTTTGTTGCGGCATTTACAAGCATCAACACAATTTTTATCATACTCGGCTGTGCTGCGGTCGGCCTTGCTGTACATTTGGTATTTAATACAAAAAACGGAAAGGCGGGGGAAGGCAAATGATTTTCATCGAATTATTCTTCACATTTTTCAAGATTGGCTTGTTTACTGTCGGCGGCGGATATGCAATGCTCCCGCTTATCAGAACGGAAGTTCTCAGCAAGGGCTGGCTGACGGCGGAGGAAATTGTGAATTTCATTGCCGTGAGCGAAAGCACACCCGGGCCGTTCGCGGTCAATATTGCAACTTATATCGGTTCTGTCCGCGGTGGGGCAGCAGGGGCAGCCTGTGCAACGCTCGGAGTTGTGCTTCCGTCGTTTCTGATTATTCTTGCGATTGCGCGATGCTATAAAAAGTTTAAGAGCAGCAAAATAGTTGCGGGACTTATGTCCGGCTTGAAGCCGGCGGTGATCGGACTTATTGCAGCCGCCGTGTTAACAGTCGGCAAAACCGTTTTTTTGAATTCGGCAACTCCGACAGGCTTTCCCGCCACCGTATCGGACTGGTTTCGAACCGTGAGTTCCGCATTGGTTTTTGTGCTTGCACTCTTTGCCTGCCGAAAAAAACTTCATCCAATATTAATGATTTTGATTGCCGCTGCTCTCGGCATAGCATTCGGCCTTTTGGGCGAAATGCTTGTTGCTTAGAGTTAACCGCAGCATTAACACCAAGAACAATATCGCCCATGCGGGCAACACATCGGATTGATTTTTTCCGCTGTCTGTTGTGCAAGTTTTGCATTGCCCGAGCGGGCGGTATGATTTAAATTAAACATGTGCAAACATTCTTTATTTGTGAAATAGTAAAGCTCGTTTTCCGGTGTGGAAAACGAGCTTTTTTCACAGTTTGAAAGCGGATAACTTAGATATTGTCCGTATGTTTACGCAGGTGCACCGACCAACATTGCTTCATGCACGGGAAGGATTTTTTTGCTGTCGGGCATGTGGACGAGAGCTTGATTCAGCACCTCCTCAGCGTTATGCACAAATACAATTTGCAGTGCATCAATAATATCCTTGGGAACTTCGGCAATATCCTTGCGGTTTTGCTCCGGAAGCAGCACCGTTGTTATGCCTGCGCGTGCTGCAGCAAGCAGTTTTTCACGCAAACCTCCGATTGCAAGCACTCTGCCCCTGAGAGTGATTTCGCCTGTCATTGCAAGTCTTGCGCGCACCGGAATGCCTGTCAGTGCACTCGCAACAGCCGTCATGAGTGAGATCCCTGCGGACGGACCATCCTTTGGAACAGCACCTTCCGGAACATGAATATGTATATCCGTATGCTGATTGAAATCATCGCTCAGTCCCAGTTCGGAAGCGTGTGCGCGGATGCACGTGATAGCAGTGCGTGCGCTTTCCTGCATAACATCGCCGAGACTTCCGGTAAGCTGGAGCTGACCCGTGCCTTTCAACGCTTCAACCTCAATTTCTAACAGCTCACCGCCAACGCTTGTCCACGCAAGTCCGTTCACCAGTCCGATTTCAGGCTCCTTATCCGCAGGCTCAAAGCTGTATCGAGGCACACCGAGATATTCCTTTATTTTCGATTTGCTGAGCCGAATCCGTTTTTTTCCGTTTGCAATATCAACGGCAGCCTTTCGGCAAACTGCGGCAATACAGCGTTCAAGGCTGCGAACGCCTGCCTCGCGTGTGTAGCAATTGACAATTTCGGAAATTTCCTCATCCCCGATGGTCAGCATGCTCTTCTTCAGTCCGTGCTTTTCGAGCTGCTTCGGAATCAAATACTGTCTTGCAATTTCGATCTTTTCGGTCGCAAGATAACTCGGAACCTCTATAACTTCCATTCTGTCCAGAAGCGGGCGGGGGATATCGGCAAGGTTGTTTGCTGTTGTTATGAACAGAACCTTGGACAAATCATACGGCATCTCCAAAAAGTGATCGCGGAAAGCAAAGTTTTGTGCTCCGTCAAGCACTTCAAGAATTGCGGCGGCCGGATCACCGTTGTAATCTCGGGATAATTTATCAATTTCATCAAAAAGAATGACCGGATTTACGGTTCCCGCCTGCCGCATTGCAGAAATAATGCGACCCGGCATAGCTCCGATATAAGTGCGCCTGTGTCCGCGAATCTCCGCTTCATCCTTGATTCCGCCGAGACTCATTCGAACAAAGCTGCGGCCAAAAGCCTTTGCAATTGATGCGGAAATGGATGTTTTGCCTACACCCGGAGGGCCCGCAAAGCAAATGATCTGACCGTTCACCTTTCCGGTAAGTTTCGCAACTGCAAGATACTCAAGAATACGCTGTTTGACTTTTTCAAGCCCGTAATGGTCCTCGTCAAGTATCCTGCGTGCATTTTGAATATCAAGATTATCCTCGCTCATCTCGGTATAAGGCATGTCCAACAGACAATCGATGAAAGTTCGCAGGGACGGTGTTTCGTGTGAACCGGCAGGAAGGGTTGCGAACCTGTCGATTTCTTTTTCAAGTCGAATGCGAATTTCATCGGGAAACGTACGTTTCTTCAGTCTTGCACGAAACTCATCGGCTTCCGTTTCTTCGTTTTCACCCAATTCTTTTCGAATTGCCTTTATCTGTTCGCGGAGGAAGTATTCCTTTTGATTCTTTTCTATTTGCTGCTTGACACTCGCCTCAATGCGTTTGCTGAGCTTTGTGAACTCCTGCTCGCGTGCAATAATGTTCAAAAGCGTTATGCAGCGCGAGGCACTGTCCTCCTGTTCAAGAAAACACTGCCGATCCTCGTATTTTTTCAAGGTTATGTTTGCAAGCCTGAATATATATGCAGTATCATCGGAGCTTTTCTCAATAACCTCAAATGCTTCGGAAAGGCTGTTTACTCCGATCAGTTCAAGGTAATCGCGGCATTTTTTCGAAACGAGCGGACGGAGTGACGAAGCTTCGGGGTCGGTTTGCTCTTCATCGTCGCAACTGTAAAGGTTCGCGCTGAAAAAGGGCTCCTCGCCCGTGAAACCGTCAACGAGCGCACGGCATACACCTTCCGCCATGACGCGGACAGTATCTCCAGGCAGTTTAATTACCTGCTTGATTTTGCAAATGCAGCCGATCTCATACAGCTGCTTTGCGGTTATATCGGTAAGTTTCGGATCTTTTTGCGCGGTAAGAAACACCAACCCGTCGTTTTCGGCGGCGGTTTCGATCGCGGCAACGCTCTTGTCCCTGCCTGCATCAAAGCTCAGCAGTGTGTAGGGCATCACAACCAAGCCGCGCAGAGGCACAACGGGCATTTTTTCATAGTACTTAATAGCCAAATTTCATATCCTCGTGTTTTGTTGTTTTTTGCCGTGAATGTGTCATCGGCTTCTTTTTGAAGAATTATACACGTTGTTTGAAAATTATACAACACACAAATTCAGGCATATATGCAAATTCTCGGGGCAATCCTGTGTATTTTCAACAACAGCACACCAATACTTCGCAGCCCGCAAAAGACCGCTTTGCTCTTCGGTATCATTTTGTGCCCAATTCCGTACGGAGCGGCCGAATATAAACTGAGCAACACGGTGAATAGCGATATATTTGATGCCGAGTGCGCCTTTGCAGCCGAATTTCGGACTTTTTTTTCTTTTTTTGTCGCTCAAGTCTTGTTTATTCACCCATTGTTGTGGTACAATACAGAGTAGCTTGTATTTACCATGGCGGTTCGGCTCTTATGCAATCAGCCTGATTGGAGTATGCTTTGCGCAGAGTCGAGCGATACTCTTTATAGAAAGGAAAAATCATCATGAAAAAAAGATGCGACAAACTCATTGCTAAGCTTCGTGAAAAAAACATCGATGCAGCAATAATCACCTCACCTGTTAACCGCAGGTATTTCTCCGGCTTCACCGGCAGCAACGGTGTTGTTATTGTAACAGAAAACGGTCGCGTTCTTCTTACTGACTTCCGTTATACCATTCAGGCAAATCAGCAGTGCGCCGGAGTTTGCGAAGTTCGTCAGGTTAACCGCGGAATAGGTTCGGGCGATGTTGAAGAAGTTCTTAAAGAATTTGACGCAAAACGCGTTGCCTATGAAGATGCAGCTCTGACCGTTGCCGAATTTAACATGTTCAAGAGCATGCCCTTTGAACTTTTGCCCGAATCAAAGCTTATCTCGGATTGCAGAATCGTTAAGGATGCTGCGGAGATAGCAGAGCTTCAAAAGGCTCAGAATGTTGCGGATGCAGCTTTTGCAGAAGTTCTGAAACACGTAAAGGTTGGCATGACCGAGATTGAACTTCGCAATGAATTCGATTATCTCATTCGCAAGTTCGGCGGGGATGACAATTCATTCGACACCATCGTCGGTTCCGGTCCCAACGGTGCGCTTTGCCATGCGTATCCCGGTCCGCGCAAGATTCAGAACGGTGATTTCGTTGTTATGGACTTTGGCGCACGCGTAAACGGTTATTGTTCGGATATGACCCGCACATTCGCAGTCGGCAAACCCTGCGATGAGCTCGTGAAGATTTACAACATTGTTCTTGAAGCTCAGCTCAAGTGCCTTGAAGTGCTTCGTCCCAATATGAACGCCGCCGATCTTGACAAGACAGCGCGGGATATCATCACAGCGCACGGTTACGGCGAGTGCTTCGGTCACAGCCTCGGCCACGGGTTCGGTCTTGAAATCCACGAAAGTCCCTATGCAAGCCCGCGTTCCGCAGATATTCTTGTCCCCGGAAGCACAATCACCGTTGAACCCGGCATTTACGTTGAAGGACTCGGCGGTGTCAGAATCGAAGATTGCTGCGTTCTGACCGAAACCGGTTACATCAATCTCTGTTCAACCACAAAGGAGCTCATCATCCTCTGATAAGGTCAGAAAAGCCTTGTAAAAGCTTCTTTTGATGTTCCAAGTTATTTTTCCGCCTGCAAAACAGCGCAGTATGCGCCCTGCAGGCGGTCGATAAGGTTCCGAGTGAACCTGTTTATTGCAATCATACTTTATAAATTTATATCACGGAGGTATTCCCATGATTTTAGCTGGCGATTTCAGAAAAGGCATTACCGTTGAAATAGACGGACAGGTTTGGAGCATTGCAGATTTTCAGCATGTCAAGCCCGGCAAAGGTGCGGCATTTGTTCGCACAAGGCTGAAAAACGTCATGACAGGTGCGGTTCTCGAAAGAACCTTCAGCCCCACCGACAAGTATCCCACTGCACACATCGAAACCCGCGAAATGCAGTATCTCTATACTGACGGAGATTTGTATTATTTCATGGATAATGAGTCCTATGAACAGCTCGCACTCAATCATGAGCAGGTTGAAGATGCAATCGACTTCGTTGTTGAAAACTCCAACGTCACCATCCGTTTCTACAAAGGCAATGCATTCTCCGTTGCAGCTCCCAATTTTGTTGAGCTGACTGTTACGGAGACCGAACCCGGCTTCAAGGGTGACACCGCGACCGGAACCACCAAGCCCGCCGTACTCGAAACGGGTTACAAAATTGCTGTTCCCCTGTTCGTTAACGAAGGCGATCGCATTCGCGTTGATACCCGCACCGGTGAATACATGGAGCGCTGCTGAGTTAACTGCTCTTAACAGACTCCGCGCCTCTGCTTAACAGGGTGGTTATAGGTTCAAATTCTATGGCAAACGAAACAAATATCATTCAAAAGTCCGCTTACCTGCGCGGACTTGCTGATGGAATGAAGCTTTCGGCGAATTCCGACGATACCTCAAAACTTTTGCTTGCGATGATCGACTGCATAGACAGTATTGCGGTACAGGTCAACGACAACACCGATCTCATTTGTGAGCTTGATGACGAAGTTGATTCCTGTTCCGATTCATTGGATGCTTTTGCAGAATTGGTTTTCGGCATTGATGACGACGATGACGAAATCGACATCAACAACGATGATGATCTTTTCGCTTGCGATGACGATGATGATGACAGCAAATGCTTTGGCTGCTCTTGCCCCGGCGAGTGCGATGATTGCTATTGCGACGAAGACTGCGAGGATTGTAATTGCGACGGCAGAGATGATGATTGCTGCATTACCTGCCCCTATTGCGATGCGCGGGTTCCGCTTTCCACACTGATGGAAAGCGATAATCCCGTTTGCGGAATCTGTCATATGCCGTTATGTTCATCAACCGGTTTCGAGGAGGAATCCGATTCCTGATTTTGCAGCGCACCGAACAAAGTCATTATTGAATCATTTTTTTCTCAGCAGGGTTCACATTTAATATGCGGATCCTGCTGTTTGCGAAAGGAGTTTTATGGAATTTGACTCAGCTGCTCTTTGTGGATGTGTGGAATCGCCAAGCACTAAACGAAGTGTTTCGCTGCATCCGAGGCTGGAAGCTGCAGCTGCTCTTCTCGGCAAAACATCTGTACTTGCTGATATCGGGTGTGATCACGGCAGATTTTCGGCTGCAATGCTTCAACGCGGTATTGCTGAAAAAGTTATTGCATCCGACATAAGTGCTCCGTCCCTCAAAAAAGCCGAACAGCTTGCGAATGTGTGCGGACTTTCAAACAAGATAGAATGCCGTATTTCGAACGGTTTTTCGGCATACTCTGCCGGTGAGACTGACAAGGCTGTTATACTCGGAATGGGCGGCGAGGTTATCCGTTCCATACTTTCACGCTCTGATTCATTCGCGCGTTCGCTTGAGTGCATTGTTATGCAGCCTATGCGCGGGGAAGCCGAACTTCGGAGCTATCTTTACTCAAACAATTATCGCATAATTGATGAAGCGGTTGTTTTTGACAGCGGGAGATACTATCAGCTGATTTCGGCAAAAAACGGAGCGCCGTGCCAACTTCCCGACTGCTTTGAAAAAGGTTTTTTTCAATTCGGTGCCGAAGCATTTAATAAGCGTGACCCAATGCTTTTGCCGCTGATGCAGCGGTATCTTTGCATCATTGAAAAAAAGCTGCAGCGGGCAGCTTTATCGGGCGGCAGACCGAAGCGACTCATTTTTGAAGCAGAAAGTACAGCAAGATTGATTTCTGCGTTTTTAAACGGGCGGAATGATGACTGTTCGGCGAAACACACTGATTGATTAAAGGAGCAAAACATGCTGCTTAATGATTTTATAGATATAATGAATAAGCTCGCGCCGCAAGAGACGGCACTTGGGTTTGACAATGTCGGATTAATAATCGGCACGGACAGAAAGCAGATAAAACGTGTGCTTGTTGCGCTTGACTGCACCCTTGCCGTTGCACTCGAAGCGGTCGAAATCGGCGCGGATCTTGTTTTAACGCATCACCCTCTGCTTTTTTCGGCAGTTAAGCGTATATCTCCCGAATGCCCTCAAACGGCGGCTGTTTATACCCTTATCCGCAACGGTATTGCACTCTTTTCCGCGCATACAAACCTTGATGCAGCGGAAGGTGGAGTAAATACAGAGCTTTGTCGTCTGTTCGGGCTGCAAGATACGATTTCCGTCGGAGAAGACAGCATTATGCGAGTCGGCAATCTCCCTGAAACCATGATGCTGGATGATTTTGCGGCAATGGTTCAAAATAAGCTCAACACGGTTGCGCGCATATCCGGCAGCAATACCCCTGTCAGCCGCATTGCCGTTATCGGAGGTTCCGGAGGTGCGGAATATGAGCAGGCACATGAATCAGGAGCGCAGGTGCTTGTAACCGGAGAATGCAAACATTCGGATGCAATTGCCGCCTCCGTACTCAATTTAAACATTATTGCCGCGGGGCATTACCAAACAGAAAACCCTGTGCTTATTCCTCTTGCTGCATACCTTCGCAGCAATACGGAAGGCGTTGAATACATGATATCCAAAGTAAACACGCCGACTTTCCGCACTTGCGGGCGGTGTGCCGAGTAAGCGATTATTAATTGCTGAAAACTGGCTTTGGATGGTAAGTTTATTGAAAGGATGAAACTGTTATGAATAAACTGGATGCACTTTGGGAGTATCAGCAGGCAGAGCTTGCTCTCGCACGACTGAAGAGGGAAATGAAATCCTCGCCGTCATATCAAAAACGCACAAAGCTGCATAACTTTCTTGCAGAACAGCAAGCGAGCATCGAAAAAATAAATGCGGATATGCGGGCAAAGGACGGTTCACTTGCAACATGTTCATCAAAGCTTGACGCGCTTTTAAAACGTTATGATCTTGAAAAATCCGAACTTGACATCATGGAAAATGATGAAGAAAGCACTGCTGCGGAGTTAACGGAAGCAAAAAAATCCATCGAAAAGCTGCTTGAAGAAATAAATGCTTTGCACAAAGAGCTTGCCGAGATGATAACATGGTTGAATCAAGCTTCCGAGGCCATTTCTTCCGCATACTCCAAGGCGGGACGCGCAAAAAAGGACTATGATGCCGTTCGTGCCGTTTGCGATGCGGAAAAGGATGCATTCAAACCCAGGCTTGACGCCGCAGAAGCCTTGATTGCCGAAAAACGCGGAGATGTTCCGGATGAACTTATGTCCAAATATCTTGCACTCAAAAAGAATTATGTCAATCCTGTTGCAAAGGTTGCCAATAATCAATGCAGCGGATGCTATATGATGCTTCCGTCAGCCGTTGTTAAAAGAGTTGCCGGAAAAACAAGCATTGTTGAATGCGAGAACTGCGGACGAATCCTTACCATGTAAGCTTTTGTGTTATAGATACTGATACCACAAGAATGCTTTCGAAGAATAAAAACTCATTTTGTTCTTTACACAGCATTGAGTTTGCATTATAATACTATTATTGAGTAAGACAAGTGACCGCGCAGGCATTTGCCCGCGAGGAAAGTCCGAGCTCCGCAGGACAGGGTGCCGGGTAACACCCGGTGAAGGCGACTTCAAGGAAAGTGCAACAGAAATAAACCGCCGTATTGCCGCATGGTAATGCGGTAAGGATGGAAAGGCGGGGTAAGAGCCCACCGATACCTCGGTAACGCGGTATGCCATGTAAACCCCACTCGGAGCAAGATTGAAATGGGAGCATTTAATGGCTGTCCGTCACGCTCCCCGTAATCGCTTGAGTGTGCAGGTAACTGCACATCCAGATAGATGGTCACATAAACAGAACTCGGCTTACGGCTTGCTCAATTCAAAAACGGTATTCGCCTTAAACGGCGGATGCCGTTTTTTGTTCTTTTGAATGCTTTTACGCACTTCGCACCCGCCTCTTGCCACCCCGAAGTCAGCCGTTGCTGCTGAATAAATCAAAAACGTATGTTTCACTGTAAAACTGCATACCTTAATATGGAATCAAAAAGCAACCGGAGGGCAGAGATTTGAATCTTTATATAGAAACAAGGGTGCTGAACATTGCAGACTATATCATTGAAACCGGTGCGACTGTCCGCGCTGCGGCAGGTGTTTTCGGCGTATCTAAATCAACCGTTCATAAAGATATAACCGAACGACTTCGCACAATCAATAAAGCACTGGCTGAAAAGGTTGCCGCCGTGCTTGAAGTAAACCGCGAAGAGCGTCACATACGCGGCGGACGTGCAACCTATTTGAAATACCACCATGATGATGAAGCTGCCGGTGCATGAGCGGCATATAAACTTTGCAAAAAGCAAGAGAAGCCGCGTGCATATGCGTGCGGCTTCTCTTACGGTTTAAATTACCGACAATGTATCACATATTTGCTCTGTTTGCCATGCGCTCGGCTTGGGACGGGCGCAGATACATGGGGGCGGCGTAACTGCAGGTTTTGAGACTGTCGTCAGCACGTCGGGCAAGGACCTCAGCAATCACGAGCCCTGCATTGACGCTGTCGTTATTACCACAGCAATCACCGACTACGATATATTCGGTGCCGGACAGTGAATCGAGCATTTCTTTTTGAACACACGCGCAAGGAGGAACGATGCATTCTTCCCCTTCATAAACAGCAGCATAACCGTTGCCGTTCCGCGCATCCAACATACAAAGAATCCTGTTGCCGAACCGCCCCTGCGCCGCATGGCGGAGTGCGGCAAGCGAGCTGACAGCTGCAATAGGCTTTTTTTCGGCATATGCAAATGCATTCACGGTTGTAACGCCGATACGAACACCGGTAAATGAGCCGGGGCCCGCATCAACAGCAAAAAGATCAATGTCCGACAGCTGTAAACCGGCTTTTTCGAGCATACTGTCAATCAGCGGCATAAGCGACACAGAGTGCGGCTTTCCGCTTTCATCTGTCTGCACAATTATGGTTCTGCGACTCGAATCGGAGTCCGAGCATAGAGCCGCAGACGGATATTTTGCGGATGTTGAAACAGCAAGAATAATCATATCAACCTTTCCCGTATGTATTGGCAACCTTGCCCAGTAAATCTTCATATCTCTCACCGAAAGCAAGCGCCTCAACGCTGCGCGGCTCCGAACCGCTGCCGGACAAACGGAGTTCGAGCCGTTCACGAGGCAAAGCTTCCGGAACGTTCTCACACCATTCCATAACAATAACGCTTTCGGAATCAAGGTAATCCTGATAACCTATGGCAAACAGTTCATCAAAGTTTTCCAATCGATAAGCATCAAAATGGTCGAGTGAAAGCGCGGAGCCTCTGTGACTTCGAACGATGGTAAACGTCGGACTCGCAATATCGTCAATTTGAAGCTCAGCAGCGATGCCGCGCACAAATGTGGTTTTTCCGGCTCCGAGATCACCGAACATCGCAATAAACGCCCCCGGGAAGAGTTCCTTGGCGACTGTTTGCCCGAATTTCAGCATCTCATTTTCCGAACAAATCTTGAACTGAAGTTTCCGTACTTCGTCGGATTGCTCCGTTTTTAACGAAGCAGAGTTTTTTTCGCTGCTCAATTGAATGTACCTCTTAACAGCAGTTCGTTTCGAAGCTCAGTGAGCCTGTCTTCACGAATTGCCTCGCGTATTTTTTCCATCAAACGATATGTAAACCGTAAATTATGCATTGTGATAAGCTGCGCAGCAAGGATCTCCCCGGCCTTAACGAGATGCCGTATATATGCACGGCTGAAATTACGGCAGGCATAACAATCACACTCATCTTCGATAGGGCGGAAATCATGGGCAAACTCTGCATTGCGAAGCATTTTTTTGCCGTCAAAAGTGAATGCAAGTCCGTTACGGGCGGAGCGGGTCTGCAAAACGCAGTCAAACATGTCGATTCCGCGCATTGCACCTTCAACCAGGCAATCCGGGCTTCCGACTCCCATCAGGTAATGAGGTTTATTTGCCGGCATATGCGGCATAAGCTGTTCAAGCATTTCGTACATAACAGGTTTAGGCTCTCCGACAGAAAGTCCTCCGATTCCGTACCCCGGAAAATCCATATCGCTCAATACCTTTGCGCTTTCAATACGAAGGTCGGCGAACATGCCTCCCTGCACGATTCCGAACAGAGCCTGATCCTCGCGCGTGTGACTTTCCTTGCAGCGCTTTGCCCAGCGATGTGTTCTGTTCATGGCAGCTATTGTATAGCTGCGGTCACAGTCAGCAGGTGCGCATTCGTCAAACGCCATTGCAATATCCGCACCGAGAGCCTGCTCAATTTCCATTACATACTCAGGTGTGAAAAACATTTTATGGCCGTCAATATGAGAGCTGAATTCGACTCCCTCCTCATGAATTTTGTTCATTGAAGCAAGACTGAAAACCTGAAATCCGCCGCTGTCGGTCAACATTGGTCCGTGCCACTGGGAAAACTCGTGCAGTCCGCCTGCTTCGCGCACCAGTTCATGGCCCGGACGAAGGTGCAGATGATAGGTATTGGAAAGCATGATTCCGGCACCTATTTCCTTCAAGTCTCTGGGCGTCATTGCCTTGACGGTCGCCTGCGTTCCGACACACATGAAACACGGAGTATCAATAACGCCGTGAGGCGTGTGCAGCTTGCCGAGACGTGCGCCGGTGCGGCTGTCTGTTTTTACAAGTTCATATCTTACGGGTTGGTCCATTAATTTCACTCCTGTTGAAGAATGCCGGAAATATACCAGGCATTATTATCTGTCGTTTATTTATAAAAAATCAAGTCTGCAATTACTTCAGTGTAAGCTTTTTTAAATGAAGAATGATGCGTCTCCGAACGAGAAAAAGCGATAACGTTCTTCAACGGCATGTTTATAAATCCGCATCACCTCTTCACGGGATGAAAACGCACTGATGAGCATCAGAAGCGTTGACTCCGGAAGGTGAAAATTTGTTATAAGTGCATCCACGGCCTTGAATCTGTATCCCGGGGTTATGAATATGTCGGTTGATCCGCTTCCGGGATGAACAATTCCGTTTTCGTCGGTAATGCTCTCGAGCGTGCGGCAGCTTGTTGTTCCGACCGCAATTATCCTTCCGCCGTTTGCGCGTGCGCGATTGATTCTGTCCGCCGCATCCCGTGTGCACTCGTAGTGTTCCGAGTGCATATGATGTTCCTCAACGTTTTCGACGGAAACCGGGCGAAATGTGCCAAGTCCCACATGCAGAAGAACATCAACAATATCAATCCCTTTTTCAGATATGCGCGAAAGCAGCTCATCGGTAAAGTGCAGCCCGGCAGTCGGAGCAGCAGCAGATCCGTTTTCTTTTGCGTAAACCGTCTGATAACGGGTTTTATCATTCAGTCTTTCCGTAATGTACGGCGGAAGCGGCATCTCGCCCGCTCGATCGAGAATTTCTTCAAAAATTCCGTCGTAATTCAGCCTGATAATTCTGTTCCCGTCTTCACGCATTTCTGTAACGGTTGCCGAAAGTTCATCGCTGATTTTGAACGTCAACCCAACTTTTGCACGTCTTCCGGGTTTCACAAGGCATTCCCAATGTTTTTCATCGATTCTGCGAAGCAGCAAAAACTCCATTTTTCCGCCTGTTTCGGGACGTATGCCGTAAAGCCTTGCAGGAATAACCCGCGTTGTGTTGCGAACAAGAACATCCCCGGGATCGAGATAGTCTATAATGTCTGAAAAGACCTTGTCTTCAATGCTTTTTGTCGCACGGTTGTAAACCAAAAGACGTGATGCGCTGCGGCACTCTGCGGGAGACTGAGCAATCAGTTCCTTCGGTAAATCATAGTAAAAATCACTCGTTTTCAATCGTTAATTCCTCACTTGAACCCGCGAAAAGAACTTGAATATTCCGATCACGAATTCGTATTCAGCTCATTCAATTGTTTTGTAAATCAACTTCATTTCAGGCGGTTGGAACAGCGATATTTCAACTGCCGAAACCAGCATATCCAGTGCTTGGGCGAGATTTCTCTCATCATTGACATACATGCTTGCAAATGCTTCTCCGCAGGAAACCTTGTCGCCGTATCGCTTGTGCATCAGAATTCCGACAGCAGGATCGATACTGTCGGAAACATGTTCCCTTCCCGCGCCAATGAGCAGCGAAGCAAGTCCGATTTGTTTTGCATTCATCGCACCGATGTAGCCCGAGCGTGGAGCGAGTACAGGAACAATGCGGCGTGTATTGACCAATTTATCAGGTTCGTCAATGTAAGAAGTATCGCCGCCGAGCCGTTCGATCATCTCACGAAGCTTATTCAGTGCGGCTCCCGATTTTATCGCGGCCTGCAATTTCGGAACGGCGGTTTCGACACTGTCTGTAAGACCCGAAAGCTTCAGCATGTTTCCCGCAAGCGAAAAACAAACGCGAACAAGCTGGTCATCCACCGGAACCTCGCCGCGAAGAACCTGAATTGCTTCCCGCATCTCGAGACCGTTTCCGACAGCCATTCCGAGCGGGCGACTCATGTCGGTGATGAGCGCGACGGTTCTTTTGTTCATGTTTTTTCCGATTGCAACCATTTCGGAGGCAAGTTCAACCGCCTCTTCAATTTTTTCCATGAATGCGCCGTTGCCGGTTTTGACGTCAAGAACGATCGCATCCGTTCCCGAAGCAAGCTTCTTGCTCATAATGCTTGAGGCAATGAGCGGAATGCTTTTTACCGTTCCGCTGACATCACGCAGCGCATACATCCTTTTATCCGCAGGATCAAGATCGGCAGATTGACCGATAACACAAAGACCGATATCACGAACAATCTGTTTGAATCGTTCAAGCGGCTGTTCAACACAAACTCCGGGAACTGATTCAAGTTTGTCGAGAGTGCCTCCGGAGTGGGCAAGCCCTCTGCCGGACATTTTTGCAACCGTGCCTCCGCAGGCTGCAACAAGCGGCGCAACAACAAGAGTTGTAGTGTCTCCGACTCCGCCGGTGGAATGCTTGTCAACTTTGATTCCCGGAACATCGGACAAATCAATCGTGTTGCCGGAATCAATCATTGCCTTTGTCAAAGCGGCAGTCTCGGTTTCGTTCATGCCACGGCAGCAGACCGCCATCATGAATGAAGTCATTTGATAGTCCGCAACTTCACCGTTTACGAGTCCGTTTATCATGAAGTCGATTTCTTCCGGTTTGAGTACCTGTCCGTCGCGCTTCTTTTCAATTATTTCTGTAATAATCATATTGGCAGCTCCCTATCGGAATTCTGTTGCATCGGCGCAGCCTCAAAACGTATGCGGCCGCGCCGTATTGCTGAAAAAGTGCTTTTTATTCAACGGTTACGGATTTCGCAAGGTTCCTGGGCTTATCGATATCGCACCCTTTGAGCGAAGCAATGTAATATGCAAACAACTGCAGCGGCACAATTGTCAGCGACGGTGTTGCAATGCTTTCGCATTCGGGAATTCTTATCACATAGTCCGCAACGGTTTCAGTCTGTGCATCGTCTTCGTTGATGACGGCAATGACACTTGCCCCGCGTGCTTTGACTTCCTTGATGTTTGAGATCATTTTTTCGAGCAGCGGCCTGTATGTACACAGTGCGATAACGAGCGTACCGTTCTCAATGAGTGAAATGGTCCCGTGCTTCAGCTCTCCCGCAGCATACGCTTCGGAATGAATATAAGAAATTTCTTTAAGCTTCAGCGATGCTTCAAGGGAAAGTGCGTAATCGACATTTCTCCCGATGAAGAACATATCACGCCCGTTGAAAAACTGCGATGCAAGGAACTGAACCTGCTCAACGTTCGAGAGCATGAATTTAAGCTGCTCGGGTATTCTTTCAAGGCATTCGATTTCATGCGCGATCTGTTGTTCGGACATCTTGCCTTGAGCTTGCGCAATGCACAGCATCAAAAGATGGATAAGCACAAGCTGCGTGCTGTACGCCTTTGTTGTGGCAACGGCAATTTCGGGACCGGCCCAAGTGTAAAGGACATCTTCGCTTTCGTTTGCAATTGTGCTGCCGACAACGTTCACAATTGCAATGGTCTTTGCTCCGTGTTTTTTTGCTTCGCGCAGTCCGTAAAGCGTATCCAAAGTTTCGCCCGATTGGCTGATAACAATGGCAAGCGTGTTCTCGTCAACTATCGGATCGTCATAACGGAACTCGGAAGCGAGAACAGATTCAACGGGAATGCGCAGAGCAGCACGCATGAAATAACCGGCAACAAAGCCGACATGGTAAGCCGAACCGCAGCCGATGATCTTAATCGAATTCACCTTTTTCAGCATTTCGGCAGTAATATGTTTAAAGCCGAGCTCGATTCTGCCGTTCGAAATGCGCGGAGCAATTGTTTTTGCAATGGCTTCCGGCTGTTCCATGATTTCTTTAATCATAAAGTGCGGATATCCGCACTTTTCGGCTGCACTTGCATCCCAGTCAATGTGCTCGTAAACGCAATTTACACGTTCGCCGTAAGAATTAATGACGGTAACGCCGTCCTTTGTGAGTATTGCAAGCTCACGCTCTCCAAGCCTGTATACATCGCGTGTATGCTTAAGAATTGCGGGAACATCGGACGCAATAAAGTTCTCGCCTCTGCCTGCGCCTATAATAAGCGGGCTGTCCTTGCGCATGGCGATAATCTGCCAAGGATAATCCTTGAACAGTATCCCGAACGAATACGAGCCCTTTATCTTGCTTTCGGCAATGCGGACAGCTGCAACAGGGTCGCCGTTATAGCAGTAGTCAATAAGTTCGGAAACAACTTCCGAATCTGTCTCGGTTGAGAAGCTGTGCCCGTGTTCGATCAAAAACTGCCGAAGTTCAAGATAGTTTTCAACAATACCGTTGTGAACAACCGCAACTCTGCCGCTCTTCGATCTGTGCGGATGAGCATTCAAATCGGACGGTTCGCCGTGCGTTGCCCAACGGGTATGACCTATGCCGACGCAGGAATCATCTGCCGGAGCAGCATCGATTATTTTTCGTAAATCAGCAATTCTGCCGCGTGTTTTAAAAATGTTTATTCCTTTTCCGGACACGAGAGCTATTCCCGCCGAATCGTAACCGCGGTATTCAAGCTTTTCCAAAGCGTCCAAAAGGATGGGAGTTGCTTTCTTTTCTCCTATATAGCCGACTATGCCGCACATAGTTTATGCCTCCTTAATATTATCCGTATCATTATACAACTTTTCGTGAGAAAATAAAAGGCTGAATTTTCTGTTTTTCAATAAATATCAAAACGAGTACGCAAAACAGCGAAAAAGGGACGGGATTGCAATGCGAATTTTCCTGTTGCCGAAAGCTGTCCTTTTCTGTTATAATATATGCGGAGCCGTGCTTGAAACGGCGCAATACGGTAAAGGTAACGATATTATAATGCTAAAAAGTGATCAGAAATACACTTCATACATCGAAGTGCTGAAATCCGAGTTGGTTCCTGCGGCAGGCTGCACTGAACCTATCGCAATTGCGTTTGCTGCCGCAAAGGCACACTCGGTGCTTGGAAAGCTGCCCGAAAAGGTTGTGATTTACGTCAGCGGAAACATCATAAAAAATGTTAAAAGCGTTGTTGTTCCGAACACGGGCGGGCTGCGCGGAATCGAAGCGGCGGCGGCAGCGGGCATTGCTGCGGGCGATGCTTCGAAAGTTCTCGAAGTAATTGCCGATGTTGACGAAAACGGCAAACAGCGCATATTGGATTTTCTCAAGCTGCATAACATCATCGTTCGTCCGGCCGACAATGATCTTGTTTTCGACATAGATCTTACGGTTTTTGCGGGCAGCGACAGCGTGCGCATTCGAATTACTGATTATCACACAAACATCGTGCTGATTGAAAAAAACGGCGAAGTTGTTTATGCGCCCGAGAGCGTTACTTTTGAAAAATCCGAAAATGCACTCGTTACTGAAAAAGATGCAATGACGATTGCAGAAATCGTTGATTTTGCCGATACGGTTGATCTTTCGGACATCGGCGACACCATCCGCAGACAAATTCAGTATAATTCCGCAATTTCCGCCGCCGGCCTTGCGCACGATTACGGTGCAAACGTCGGCAGGATTCTGCTGAAAACATACGGCAACGATGTTAAAATTCGTGCAATGGCGGCTCCCGCAGCCGGGAGCGATGCGCGCATGAGCGGCTGCGAGCTGCCCGTCATCATAGTTTCCGGAAGCGGCAACCAGGGAATGACTGCGTCGCTTCCCGTTGTTGAGTATGCCAAGGAATACAACAAAACGGAAGAGGAACTTATTCGGGCAGTCATTCTTTCCGACCTTATCACCATTCACCAAAAGTCAAAAATAGGCCGTCTTTCCGCTTTTTGCGGTGCAATAAGTGCAGGCTGCGGTGCAGCAGCCGGAATCGCGTATCTCCTCGGCGGAGATTACGACACAATTGCGCACACACTGGTTAATTCCCTTGCCATTGTTTCCGGCATTGTATGCGACGGAGCAAAAGCATCGTGTGCAGGCAAGATCGCAGCTGCTGTAAACGCCGGCATCCTTGGTTACAATATGTATTTGAACGGATCTCAATTTTGGGCCGGTGACGGTATTGTTTCAAAGGGCGTTGAAAACACGATTCGCAATGTCGGACGTTTGGGTCGGGACGGAATGCGTGAAACAGACAGAGAAATACTGAAGATCATGACTGAAGAATAATTGGCACTTATTCTGTTATTGACATTATATAGCTGCTGAAAGGCTCACGCCGTATTTACTTATATATGGCGTGAGTTTTTGTCGTAAAACTTCAGCGAAGATTAAAAAAACAAACGAAAAAGCGGGAGCTGTTTCATCAAATTTGAATCATTCACAAGGATAAACTCGCAGCATACGGAGTCTGTTTTGTTATTTGCGATTCTGCATTGACTTCGGAACTTGCGAAAATTATTGCGAAATGCCCCGCTTGAGTGTATAATATGGATAAATATGCACAGAAGGATAAAAAGAATATGTGTAACAACTGCAAAGAAACAAACCAACCGGAAAACCCGACCGCAATCAATGCTGCTGTTGAACTTAAAGAGGCATCTGATGCTGTCAAGCGGATTCACAGTGCGATATCCGACAAGGGTCTTACCTACTATATCGAGACTTATGGCTGCCAAATGAACGAGCATGACTCCGAAAACATTGCGGGTATGCTTGTTCGGTGCGGCTACACAAAAGCTGATTGCAAAGAAACGGCTGATTTTATACTTTTCAATACATGCTGCGTTCGGGAGCATGCCGAACTTCGAACTTTCGGCAATGTCGGTTTTGTAAAAGAGCTTAAACAAAAGAATCCGCGTTTGATTCTCGGCGTTTGCGGCTGCATGATGCAGCAGAAGCAGGTCGCGAAAAAATTGTTTGATCGTTTCCCGTTTGTTGACATGGTGTTCGGAACACACGAGCTCAAGAATTTTCCGCTGCTGTTGGAACAGGTATTTAACAACAGACGTATCCTCCGTGTTGACGATTCAGCAGGCGAAGTCATAGAAGGTCTTCCGGCCGAACGCGAACCCGGATTCTCCACATTCGTGAACATTATGTACGGCTGTGACAATTTTTGCACGTACTGCATAGTGCCCTATGTTCGAGGAAGGGAACGTTCCCGCAGTCCCGAGGACATCATTGCGGAGGTCCGGCAAGTTGTGAACGACGGTTACATCGAAGTCACACTGCTTGGCCAGAACGTAAATTCATACAATTATGACGGAGTTCGCTTCCCGGAACTGTTAAAACGCGTCAATGACGAGGTTAGAGGACTGAAACGGCTCAGGTTTATGACATCTCATCCGAAGGACCTCTCGGATGAACTCATCGATGCAATGGCGTCGCTTGACAAAGTATGCAAGCATATTCATTTGCCGGTACAGTCCGGAAGCGACCGAATTCTCCGACTTATGAACAGAAAATACACGAGTGCGGATTATTATGCTCTTGTCGATAAACTTCGGACCCGTGTTAAGGATGTTGAAATAACCACCGATATAATTGTGGGTTTTCCGCAGGAAACAGAGGAAGATTTTAATGCAACATGCGCGCTTGTTCGCAATGTCGGCTACAGCAACGCATATACGTTTGCATATTCCCCACGCGAAGGCACCGTTGCGGCACGCATGGACGGACAAATCCCTCTCGAAGAGAAAAAACGCAGACTGAACGCGCTTAACGCTGTTCTCGCGGAAACTCTTCCGGCGGGAAACGAGAAGTATATCGGCTATGAAGGCGATATTCTCGTTGAAGGAGTCGATCATCGCGGCGAACCGCTGCTTTTCGGCAAGCTTTCCAACTTTAAAATGGTGTATGTTAAGGGCGACGAAAGCCTTGTCGGAACCGTTGTTCCCGTTAAGGTCGACGGTTTGCGTTTCAACTCGCTGCAGGGTCATATCACCGACTGAACAAGCGGCCGCATAACTCCTTAAAACAGGCATCAAAGTTTAATCAGCAGGAGAGGACTCTATGGCAAGCATGACCCCAATGATGCGGCAGTATTTGCAGCTTAAAGAGAAATACAGCGATTGCCTTCTGTTTTTCAGACTCGGCGATTTTTATGAGATGTTTTTTGACGATGCAAAAACAGCATCCCGCGAACTTGAACTTACACTCACAGGACGCGATTGCGGGCTTGAAGAGCGCGCACCGATGTGCGGCGTGCCGTACCATTCGGTTAACACGTACATAACGAAACTTATCGACAAAGGATACAAGGTTGCAATTTGCGAACAGCTTACGGATCCGGCTCTTTCGCAGGGAATTGTTGAACGCGACGTTATTCGAGTTATCACTCCGGGAACGGTTATTGAAACTCAGATGCTCAACGACAAGGAAAATAACTATATTGCCGCCGTGTACCTGAAACGTGCCGGGAAAAACCCATCCTGCTCAATTGCATACAGCGATGTTTCAACGGGTGAATTCTGTGTAACTTCATTTGAAGGCAGCGATATCTCATCGGATCTTTTCAATGAGCTTGTCGGAATATCGCCGCGTGAGCTCATTGCAAATTCGGAAATGTTCGAGGACGAACTGCTGCTTAAACGCATAAAGGCAAGATTCTACACCGAGCAGGCAGAGCAGAGGGCATTCGACATTAAACGCGGCACCGAAAAGCTTTGCAGGCATTTTGGTGTTGCAACGCTGCAGGGATTCGGCATACGCAATGACTCACCGGATATTGCCGCCGCCGGTGCTTTGCTCGGATATCTTGAAGATACTCAAAAGAACGCACTGACGCATATAACCCGGATAACGAAAATTCGACGCAGCGAGTTTATGGGTATCGACGCGGCGACAAGGCGCAACCTTGAATTAACAGAACCGCTGAGGTTTGACGGCAGCAAGAAAAACACTCTGTTGTATGTTCTTGACAAAACGGAGACTGCAATGGGCGGTCGGCTGCTGCGCAAATGGATCGAACGCCCCCTTCAGATTGAAGAACAGATTAATGAGCGGCTCAATGCCGTGGAGGCAATCTCGGACGCCGCACGCGAACGGGAAGTTCTCGCGGCTGCACTTTCCGATGTTTATGACATCGAACGCTTGTGCAGCAGAATTGCATACGGAACGGTCACCCCAAAAGACTGTCTTTCACTGTGCTCAACGCTTGCTGCATTGCCCTTGATTTATGCTGCCGCAAACAGCTTTGCCTGTTCAAAACTTCAATCACTTGCCGCACGCATTGATCCTATGACCGAGATTGCAGAGCTGCTCAAATCCGCAATAAATGATGATGCTGGGATATCCGTAAAGGACGGAAATATTATAAAAAGCGGCTACAATGCCGAAGTTGACGAGTTACGCAGTCTTGCTGAAAACGGAGGCAAATGGCTTCGTGACTTTGAATCTGCCGAAAAAAAACGAACAGGCATAAAGACACTTAAAGTCAGCTACAATCGCGTGTTTGGGTATTACATTGAAGTTTCAAAATCGTACGCCGGAAGCGTACCGCTGGAATATCAGCGCAAGCAAACCCTTGCAAACTCAGAGCGTTATATAACTCCGCAGCTTAAAGAAGCCGAGGAAAAGATTCTGAGCGCAAAGGAAAACTGTATCCAGCTTGAGTACAGACTGTTTACCGAGATTCGCGAAAAGCTTTCCGATTGCCTCAGCGCGCTCAAGCTCAATTCCGCCGTTATTGCTGAACTTGATGCATTCTGTTCGTTTGCCAAAGCTGCGGTTGCAAACGGGTATGTCCGTCCGCGCATTAATACCAAAGGCAGAATTTCAATCACCGACGGAAGGCATCCCGTTGTTGAACCGGGCATGAAAGATGCATTTGTTCCGAATTCAACGGATATGAACATGCAGAACGATCGCTTAATCATTCTGACAGGCCCGAACATGGCGGGGAAAAGCACATATATGCGCCAAGTTGCGCTGATAACACTGATGGCACATTTAGGGTCATTCGTTCCGGCAAAAGCGGCTAATATCTGCATTACGGACAGAATCTTTACCCGTGTCGGCGCGTCGGACAGCCTTTCAACAGGCCAGAGCACATTCATGGTTGAAATGAGCGAAATGGCAAACATTTTGAACAATGCGACTTCGAGAAGTCTGCTCATTATTGATGAAATCGGCAGAGGAACAAGCACTTTTGACGGATTGAGCATTGCATGGGCAGTACTGGAATACATCTCAAATCCCGAAAAATGCGGAGCGAAAGCTCTTTTTGCAACTCATTATCATGAGCTTACCGAACT
>OGXR01000682.1_pt1 | contig 26787 bp, 17 predicted proteins | sample 1576331 | NCBI WGS metagenome assembly OGXR01 (sample SAMEA3541473, study PRJEB24748) | human gut metagenome | biome: human gut; feature: human-associated habitat; material: faeces | place: China | collected 2012 | reverse complement strand
CAGGAAACACAGAAGCCTACGATCGCCCCTGGAAGCGGTTTTAAACCGCCGCATTATCGTTCGGAGCGGAAAAAAAGAGCATTCTCCGGCCCGCGTGCCCGGAGCGGGAGGCTGTAAAGGCTTGATCTTACTGCGCCCGCTCAACGCGGGCCGGAGAAGACTCCCGCGGAGAACGACATGCGGATGGTTTTGGTGCTACCTTTTGCCATCAAAAGGTCTACACCCCGCGGGCGAAGGCCGCGGTTAACCGCCGACCGAAAAGCGGCATAATCCCGGATCGTCGGAATGGGACCGGGCGAACGAAACCGCACGTCAGGGTCCGCAAAAAAGGCGGCTCCCGAAGAAGCCGCCCGAAAATACTCAATACTATTTAATATACGGTGTCGTCAGAAACTGTATTGCAGCATCACGTTCACGCGGTTGGCGTGTCCCTTGTCGTTCGACATGTCCTTGCGCGAACCGTAGAGGTACTCGCCGGCCACCTTGCAGCGCGGGGTGATCGAATAGAAAATGTTGCCGAAGATATACTGGCCCTGCTTGTACTGGTCGTCGGAATAGAAACCGTGGCTGCGCTGCACGCGGACGGTCGAATAGCCTCCCGAGATGAACAGACGCGGGGTCAGGTTGATCTGGGCCGCGGCCTGCCATCCCCACATGGGCATGGTCTGAATCTGGTCGGCGTTCTCCGGATTGGGCGTGAAGTCGAGCCCCGAGCCGGTCAGGTCCTGGATATACGGGGTGACGCCCTTGCCGTAGACGCCGTTCATAAAGAGCCGCAGGGGCTGCGCCACCTTGATCGTGCCGCTGAACTGCACGCCCCATCCCAGCAGCGAGGTGTTGTTGCCCGTGCGGAGGTTGTGGAGGTACATGTTGCGCACGACGCCCGAAGCCCGGATGTGACTGTCGCGGTTGGCGCCCCAGGCATACTGGAAGTAGGCCGGGAAATCGGGAACACGCTGTTTCAGCGTCGCGAAATTGTCGTTGTACGTGCCGCTGACCGAGGGCATCTCGGCCGCAACGCCGAACTTGAGGTGGTTGTCGGCGAAGGCGTATTCGTAGCGGATCATCGTGGCGAAGTTGAAGTTATAGGCGTTGGGACCCTGGAAGTCGATGGTCGTCGGGGCTGCCGAAAGGTCGCAGAAGGTCGTCACGTCGCGACCCAGCGTAAAGCCCAGGAACGACACGTAGGCTGAACGCAGGCGGGGCGTGTAGCTGCCCTCGGCGCCTCCGCGGAAGTCGGCGTCCATGAACACGACCACGCGGCCCAGCGCACGGGTGTTGGTGATGGCCTTCATAAACAGACGCGAGGTCGAAGCGTCCATCATCAGCTTCTGCCTGGTATCGTAACTGCCGTGAACGGGAATGTCGTAGGTCACGAAGTCGATGTTGTCGACGATGCCGTCGAAGTCATACCCGGCGCGGAGGCTGACGAAACCGCCCAGCGAGAAGGAGAAACGGTTGTTCTTCGTGGCGAAGACGAACTGCGGTTTCTCGACCTGCTGGAAGCCCGGACGGTGGGTCTCGATGTAGTCCTGCGTGGCGTTGTCCATGGCCATGCGGTTGAGCGCCGCCGCCTGCTGCATCGCATAAGGCCCGTAGTTGTAGATGGTGTCCACCTCCTGCACCGAGATCAGGTAGACCGTAGGCGAATATTCGCCGCGCATGGCCCTGCGCTCGTAACGCTGCGCCGACGCGGAACCTGCAAGCAGCAGAGCCACGATTAAAAGTCGAAATGTTTTCATAAGCCGAATAAATTTGGTTTTATTAATGTTCTTGCTCGTTCTCAAAGAGTTGTAACTCATCGGACAAATCAGCAAGTTGTATGCCAAAGAAAACCGCGGGAAAAGCAATTTTTCGTATCTTTGCCGAATATAAATAAAAGGTATATGCTCTTTTTTCTGACGTCGATACTCTCCCTGACGGCCATCGCCGCCGATTTCATCCATTTCCGCCGTCGCCGCCGCCGGAAGCTGCCCGTGCGCCGCGCACTCGTGGCGTGGGTCGCCGCGACCGACGCCCTGCCGATTCTCTCGTCGCTCATAGGCGCCTTGAGCCGCGACAACGGTCCGGAGCTGATGTACCTCTATATGTGGCTGTTCTGGGCGTGGATCGTCACCGTTCCGCCGCGTCTGGCGTTCTATGCGTTCAACTTCGTGAACCTGCGCCGCACGGGCTACGTCGCGGCCTGCGCGTTCGTGCTGTTCGCCCTCTGGGGCACGACCCGGGGACGCACCTCCATCCGCGTCAACCGGGTGGAGATCTGCTCCGACCGCATTCCCGAGGCCTTCGACGGCTTCCGGTTCGTGCAGATCACCGACATGCACGTCGGGACCCTCGTCCGTCCCGAACGCGAACTGACGCGGCTGGCCGACAGCGTGAACGCGCAGCGCCCCGAGGCGGTGTTCTTCACGGGCGATCTGGTGAACATCCGCGCCGGAGAGCTGGACGAACGCACCACGGCGCTCCTGCGGCGGATCGCAGGCCCGGTCTGGTCGGTCACGGGCAACCACGACGTGGGAACCTACATCAAGGATTCGCTGCGTTTCCCGGCGGCCGGGGAGGCCCGCGAAGTGGTCGCGCGCCAGCGGGCGATGGGGTGGACCGTCCTGGAGGACACGACCGTCTACCTGCGACGCGGTGCGGACAGCATCTCGCTCACGGGGTTGTCGTTCGACCCCGCGCTGCGCGAACGCCGCCACGACCGCGACCTGCCGGGAACGGCCATTCCCAAGGCTTACGCCGGAGTTCCGGATTCGCTCTACAACATCGCCCTCGTACATATCCCGCAGCTCTGGGAACAGATCGTCGAGGCCGGCTACGGCGATCTGACGCTCTCGGGGCACGTGCATTCGATGCAGCTGAAAATCAGGCCCTGGGGTCGCGGATGGTCGCCCGCGAAATGGATCTACAAACACTGGAGCGGACGCTACGACACGGGCCGCCACACACTTTATGTCAACGACGGCACGGGATATGTTGCATATCCCATGCGGCTGGGCGCATGGCCCGAAGTCACCCTGTTTACCTTGAAACGATGCAGATAACACTATCTTTCGCCACGACGGCCGACGGCTACCTGGACGACAACAGCCCCCGGCGGCTGATGATCTCGACGCCCGAAGACTGGGAGGCGGTCCTGCGCCTTCGGGCCTCGCACGACGCGATCCTCGCGGGAGCCGAAACGCTGCGGCGCGACGATCCCGCCCTGCTCCTGCGCGATGCCGCGGCGCGGGAACTGCGCCGCGCCCGGGGCATGCGGCCCGACCTGACGAAAGTCACCCTCACACACTCGGGACGGCTCTCGCCGTCGATGCGCTTCTTCACGGAGGGCGACGCAGACCGCTATGTGTTTTCAGAAAAGGAACTTCCGGAATTGAAAGACGTTGCAGAGGTTATTTCAAGCGACGGTTCAATTACGGCTTCAGCGATCGTCACCGAACTCGAAAAGCGCGGCGTGGAGCGTCTGCTGGTCGAGGGGGGAGCCTCCGTCCTGCGCATGTTCCTCGCCGAAGGGATGGCCGACACGGTGCGCCGGGCGGTCAATCCGCAGCTGACGCTGGGACCGGAGCGGGGCGGCGCGCAGTTCCGGTTCGAGGTCCCGGAGGGGGCCGCATGCCGGCGGGAGAATCTGGGCGGCATGGAGGTTGCGACCTGCACGCTTCGTCCCGACACCCGGGACGAAGACCTCCGCTACCTGACGCAGGCCGTGGCCGAAGGGCTGCGGTGCGTGCCCAGCCGGACCTCCTATTGCGTCGGGGCCGTGGTGGCGCTTCCCGACGGGAGGAGCTTCACGGGCTACACCCACGAGACTTCGCCCACGCACCATGCCGAGCAGGAGGCGATCCGCAAGGCGCTCGACGCGGGCGCCGAATTGCGCGGGGCGGCGATCTACTCCTCGATGGAGCCGTGCTCGCAGCGGAAGAGCGAGCCGGAGAGCTGCACGCAACTGATCCTGCGCCACGGATTCGCGCGCGTGGTCTTTGCGCTGTACGAACCCGACCGGTTCGTCTGCTGCCGCGGGGCGCAGACGCTGCGCGAAGCGGGTGTCGACGTGCGGGTTTATCCCGAACTGGCCGAAGGCGTGCGCCGGGCCAACGCCCACCTCGGGAGGTGAAACGGGCGTGATTTGTGTCCATAAGGGCCTAAAAATGGCCTAAACGCCCTCCGGGCTGAAGAAGATATTGCAAGAAAATCTATCTTTGTCGAATAAACGCATGAATACTATGAAAATAGCTGTCAAGATCGCCTTCATGGCGGCGGCGACGATCCCGGCGGCGGCGTCCGCGCAGGAGGCCGGGCGGATGCTCTCGCTCGACGAGGCGGTCGCCGTCACCCTCACGGAGAACCCTGCGCTGAAAGCCGCGGCCTACGAGGAGCGCGCCGCACAGCAGCAGCGCCGCGCGGCCATCGGTCTCCGCATGCCCCAGATCAACGTCACGGGCGCATACGCCTACATGGCCAAGGACATCGGATTCGACTTCAACGACCTGAAAGGCCCGGTCAAAGAGGGCGTGGCGGGCGGACTGACGGCGCTCGTGCAGAACGGGCTGATCCCCGCCGACAAGATTCCGACGCTCCAGGGGCTTCTGAACCCGATGATGGATGCCGACTGGTTCCTCAAGGTGCAGGATCAGAGCCTCGGATTCGTGGGAGGCGAGGTGACCGTCCCGATCTGGATGGGCGGCAAGATCAACGCCGCGAACCGCGCCGCGCGGATCAACGAGAAGACGGCCGTCGCGCAGGGCAACCAGACCCGCAACGCGCTGATCTCGGAACTCGTGGAGCGTTATTTCGGACTGGCCCTCGCCACGCAGGTCGTCGCCGTGCGTCAGCAGGTGGTGGACGGCGTGCGCAGGCATCTCGAAGACGCCCGGGCGCTCGAACGCAACGGCATGATCGCCCAGACCGAACGCCTCTACGTGGAGTTCAAGATGGCCGAGGCCGAACGGGAGCTGGCAAACGCCAAATTGCAGGCCGAGACCATCGCCAGCGCGCTGTCGAACACCCTGGGGCGCGAGAGCGACTGGCGTCCGGTGACGGCGATGTTCCTGCTCGCGAAGGTCGAGGATCTGGCCTATTATCAGGACCTCGCGCAGGCGCGCAACCCGCTGCTCAGCCAGGTGTCGCTCAAGCGCGAACTGGCCCAGGAGGGCGTGCGCGCCCAGCGTGCCGATTTCCTGCCGCAGGTGGCGGCCATCGGCGGCGGTTCGTTCTACAACTACCAGGTGGCGGGACTCGTGCCGCGCTGGGCCGTGGGCGTGGGGGTCAACATCAAGATTTTCGACGGTCTCAACCGCGAATACAAGTACTCGGCCGCCAAACAGACCGTGCGCCGCGTGGGCGAGTTGCAGAACAAGGCCGGGAAGGACATCGCGGTGCTGGTGGAGAAACTCTACAACCAGATGATGAACTACCGCAACCAGATGACCTCGATCGACGCGTCGCTGAAATTCGCCGAGGAGTATCTCCGGATGAAGAACGCCGCGTTCCTCGAAGGGATGAGTTCCTCGTCGGACCTGATCGACGCCGAGCTGAACCTCGCGGGAGTGCGCACCGAGCGGCTGCAAGCGGCCTACAACTACGACCTGCTGCTGGCCCGGCTGCTCGAGGCCGCGGGCATCAGCGACGAATATCCGTCCTACGCGCGCCGCAACGACGCGCAGGCGGTTCTCTTCGACGGCTCAAGAAGCGGAAATTAGATCGGGAAAGGGCGGGCTTCACGTTACGGCCCGTCGGCCCCCGCAAACAATACGAAATAGATAACAAGCAAACGATATGAAACGAAGCAACGTAATCGGAATTCTGGCGGCCGCAGCGGTCATCGTCCTCTCGGTCGTACTGATCAGCTGGTACCTCACCAAACGGACCCCGACGCTGATTCAGGGCACGGTGGAGTGCACCACCTACAAAGCCTCGTCGAAGGTTCCGGGCCGCATCGACGACATGAAAGTGGCCCAGGGCGACCGCGTGGAGAAGGGACAGCTCCTCTACACGCTCTCGACGCCCGAACTGGAGGCCAAGCTCCGGCAGGCCGAGGCCGTGAAGAGCGCCGCCGCCGCGCTGGACGCCATGGCGCTGGCCGGCGCCCGCGTGCAGCAGATCGAGGCCGCGATGAACATGTGGCAGAAGGCGCAGGCCGGGCTGGAACTGGCCCGCAAGACCTACGAGCGCGTGCAGAACCTCTACAACGACGGAGTGGTTCCGGCGCAGAAGCTCGACGAGGCCACGGCCAACTACAAGGCCATGGAGGCCACGGCGCTGGCCGCCAAGGCGCAGTACGACATGGCGACGGACGGCGCCCGCAAGGAGGACAAGGAGGCCGCCGCGGCCCGCGTCCGCCAGGCCGAAGGGGCTGTCAGCGAGGTGGAGTCGTACATCAGCGACGCGATGGTCTATTCGCCCGTCACGGGCGAGATCTCGACGATCATCGCCGAGGAGGGCGAACTGGTCAGCAGCGGCTATCCGGTGGTGGCCATCCTCGACATGAGCGACCTGTGGGTGACCTTCAACGTGAAGGAGACGCTGCTTCCGGGCCTTCGGATCGGGACCCGCATGAACGGCTACGTCCCGGCGCTGGACAGCGACGTGGAGTTCGAGGTGACCTACATCTCCCCGCAGGCCGATTTCGCAACGTGGTCGGCGACCCGCACGCAGGGCGGGTTCGACATCCGCACCTTCGCCATCAAGGCCAAGGCCGTCACCGAGGCCGCGAACATGCGCCCGGGCATGAGCGTGCTCGTCGACTGGGACCAAATCGGAAAGTAAGCGATGCCCGGATTCCTGCACAACACCTGCGCCGTGATGCGCCGCGAGACGGGCCGGATAACCCGTCAGCCGATGTATTTCGTGCTGATGATCGTCCTGCCCGTGGTGTCGTTCGCGTTTTTCGCCCTGCTGTTCAACCAGGGTGCAATCCGCAACATCCCGATCGCCGTCCTGGACCAGGACAACACGACGCTTTCGCGCAAGGCCGTGCAGATGATCGACGACACTCCGACGGCGATGGTGGCCTACGGCATTCAGGGCATGGACGAGGGCGAGCGGCTGATGCGCGAAGGGCGGATCATGGCCATCGTGCAGATTCCGGCCTTCTTCGAGAAGAACATTTTGAGCAACAGCCAGACCCGCCTCGAAAACTACGTCTCGGGAACGAACATCACGGTCAACGGACTGCTGTCGAAGGACATTCAGACCGCCGTGACGACCTTCACGGCCGGCATTCAGCTCCAGGTGCTTATGAAGCAGGGGCTTACGCAGCGGCAGGCCATGGCGCAGCTGATGCCCGTGCGTTTCGACAAGCACGTGCTCTTCAATCCGCACATCAATTACGGATACTACCTCTCGCCGAGTTTCATGCCCATGATGCTGATGATCTTCGTGGTGATGGTGACCGTTTTCGCCATCGGCACCGAACTCAAGCACGCCACGGCCCGCGAATGGCTCGGCACGGGAAATGGTTCGGTCGCGGCGGCGCTCGCGGGCAAGGTGCTGCCCATCACGGCGGTGATGTTCCTGATCTCGCTGGTGATGCTGGTGATCAACTTCAAAATCGTGGGAACGCCGCTGAACGGCAGTCTTGCGGTGATTCTCGCCGGCACGCTGCTCTTCATTTTGAGCTACCAGTCGATCTCGGTGCTGATCGTCTCGCTGCTGGCCAACCTGCGCCTGTCGCTCTCGATCGGCGGCGGATATTCGGTGCTGGCCTTCACCTTCTCGGGACTGACGTTCCCGATCATGGCCATGTGGGAGCCGATGCAGTGGGTGAGCAAGATCTTCCCGTTCACCTTCTACACCGATATTTTCGTCGACCAGATGCTCCGCGGCACGCCGTGGGTCTACTCGCTGCCCGACCTCTGCTACATGTCGCTGTTCATCGTTTTACCGCTCCTGTGCCTGCCGCGCCTGAAAAGGGTCTGCACGGAGGAAAAATTCTGGGGGAGATTGTGATATGAACCGATTTACGAAACAAACAGCCTCTTACTGGAAACAGCTCGGATCGGTCGTCCGCAACGAGTTCCGGACGATCTTCAAGGACGGTGGCGTGATGCTGATTCTGATTTTCGCCCTGATCATCTACGCCACGGCCTACTCGCTGGCCTACGGATCGCAGGTGCTCCGCAACGTGCCGATCGGCGTGGTGGACGAATGCCGCACGCCGACCAGCCGCAGTCTGATCGACACCTTCAACGCCGGGCCGAACACCTATGTGGCCTACAATCCGACCTCGATGGAAGAGGCCAAAGAGCTGTTCTACGGCCGCAAAATCTACGGCGTGGTCTACATTCCGTCGGACTACGAGGAGAAACTCTACGGCGGCGAGCAGGCCAACGTGGCGATTTACGCCGACGCCAGCTACTTCCTGATGTACCGCCAGGTTTTCCAGGAGGTCGTGACCTCGATCGGCAAGACGGGGGCGATGGTCGAATTCCAGCGCCTGATCGCCAAGGGGGCCAACATCCCGCAGGCGCAGGCCACCACCCAACCCGTGATCTACCAGTCGCACAACCTGTTCAACCCCTATCTGGGCTACGGCACGTTCGTCATGCCGGCGATCATCATGGTCATCATCCAGCAGACGATGCTGATCGGCATCGGCATGATCGGCGGCACGTGGCGCGAATTCGGACTTTACCGCAAACTCTGCCCCGCAGGGCGGCGGCGGATGTCGACGCTGCCCATCGTCCTGGGACGCGGACTGGTCTACGCGCTGATCTACTCCGTGACCTGCACCTATATCCTCGGCCTGCACTACCGGCTGTTCCACTTCCCGATGAACGGCGCGACGGGAGTCGTCATGCTCTTCATGGCGGCATATCTGGCGGCCTGCATCGCCATGGGCATCGCCGTATCGACGCTGTTCCGCTACCGCGAAAACTCGCTGCTGCTGTTGCTGTGGACCTCGATCCCGGTGCTGATGCTCAGCGGCGTGTCGTACCCGCGCCAGGGCATTCCCGACTGGCTGTTCAACCTCGGACAGCTGTTCCCGAGCAGCCACGGCGTCAACGGCTTCATCCGTATCCAGACCATGGGGGCCTCGATCCCCGAGGTTTTCGCCGAAATCAAGTGGCTCATCATCCTCACGGTCGTTTACGGCGGACTGGCCTGCATCGGCATTCACCAGGTGATCGGCCGCGAACAACGGGAACATCCCGCCCGGAAGGAAAACGGGGACGAAGGGCGCTAACGGCTCCGTACACACGCAAAAAGAGACGCCGGATTTTGGTCCGGCGTCTCTTTTGTGAGTAAACGGCAGTCTAAAATTTATCGGGATTTTCCTCCTTATACTGCTCGTAGGAGATATACGACAGGTATCTATCCACCGTCGCCTTGTCGGTGGCGATATGCCCGACAACCCGGCAGTAATCCTCGTAAACGCCCTTCGAAGTCTGTCCACCCATGTATGCAAAGGGTTGCCGGCCTTTCATCACGAATACGCCGTCCTTATAATAGAGCAGTTCGAGCGTCGTCCGGGCGGCATACTGATCATAGTTGGCGGTCTTCGCACTCTCTTCGATCCCGGGATTATAAAGGGCCAATGTATTCTTCATTTCACCGCTGACACTCCATTGATTGCCTTCCGAATATACCGTCGGGCCGGGAATATGCATAAGCGTAAAGAATGTACGGCATATACCAGTGGGAAGAAGCATCATGCTATTCATGAGAGCCGCTCCGTCCATAACGCCACTCTCGGTTTTTCCATTCGTATAGGTTATATCGATGTCGTCAATCAGCCAGACACCCCGCTGTGCGTCCGCTATGAATACGGCCATATCGATTTTTCCATCGTAACCGATCATCAGTTCGTGGATTTTCGCCTCCACCGAAGTTTTAGGAACAAACTCGGGATCACCTTCGCATGCCGACAGCATCGCCGACGACAGGACTAAAATTGTTATCAACTTTTTCATAAGAAATCATGATTTAAATTACTATCAATACGGGGTAAACGGATCGATGTTATCATCTGCAATCCATCGAAGATATATCCATTGCCAGAAGCGACTCCATTTCCAGGAGCAAAATAGCCATCACAACTGCCATCCCAGCCCCAATTATAATGGACCAGATTGGTTGTCTGAACGGTGGAACTTGTCAGCACATATTCATAGTGAGGAATCAGACCGGGTTCATCGTTATCTACCAGCCTCTCTTCGTAATATTCCGTACCGATACGCGAATAGATATATCCATCGGCAATCCATGCGTGGCCTCCTTCTGAAATATCATTCGCCCTTACATAAACGGGGTGTGTTTCGTCCAGATTGGTTCTAATTGAAGCTATCTCATAGCTTGCAAGGCCCGAAGCGCAACTATAGCCAAAAGAGATCATACAACTGGGCACATTAGATGAAGCAGCACCACTTCCTGTCCTTTTATCATTCTCATATTCTGGATAATATCTCATCCCGACCCGTTGTCCGATTTCCCGCATCAGTGCGGGCACTTGGTATACGTATGGATAACTTATCATCGAAGTCCAGTTCAAAGCGATCGTTTCTCCCGCATGCGGAGCATCGGTGTAGGTCGTCGTGATCGAAGCCGGGAAACGGTAATAGGCCATAATCTGTGCAATGGCTGTCGCCACGCAGCCGAAATACCCATTGCTGCAATAGTCTCCGTAGGGAGATCTTTGCCCCCACCTGACCGGAATAAGCGGGTCGCAGGAGCGGGATTCATTGACCTCCACCGTCTTGAATTTAGGCGTAGTGCGTATCGTGTCGAACTTCGGCGGCTTTATCACGGCCAGACTTTGCGCCATGGCGTCCATATAGAAATCGAAATTCTCCACGCCGGTCGGTTCGCCGTAGGTGTAGTTTCCCTTTTCGGCGACAGCCAGCACAGGATCGACGGCGCGGTTGGCGGCAATGACCGAAAATCCGTCGTTGTTCTCAAAATTGAAAACATACATCAAAGTGTCGCTCCCGGCGCCGCTGCGCGTGGACGGGGTAGTGACGCATTGGCCGCGTTCGCTGCGGATCGAACGGGCTGTGGCCGAGCGGGTCTGGCCCCGGTCGACAAGGGCGATGCTCTTCCGGGCAAGGGAAAGGGCCTCTTCATAACTGCGCGTCGGCAAGAGCACAGTAGGCCGAGCGGGCTGTTCCGGTGCGACGGCGGATGATTCGTCGTCGATTTTCACACACGAAACGACACAGATCAAAGCAAGGGCAACCAATACGGAGGTCCCCGCCTGTTTCATTGTACTTGTTTTCTCCATGGCATCATCATTTAATCTGTTAGCACATATGTTGTTCGCCCAGAGCGATTTGGCGGAAAACAACCGCGAAAGGCCATCATGCGGAGATACAGTCACATACAAATATCGATAAAATTTTTAGTATATACAAGCATTTTACCGAAAATTTAAAAAAAAATCTGCAATTTATAAAGATTCCATTTCCGCTGCCGGAGACCTGAAAAAAAGCAGGTTGACGGAGATCGCTCTCGTCAACCTGCTCAATCCGGCCCGGGACCGGTTTACCGCGGTCCGTGGAACATCCCCGGAGGAGGTCCGCCCGGCCCGCCGGGTCCCATGCGGCGGGAACCGGAGGAGGACTCGACACCGTCGTAATCCTTTATATTGCGCGAACCCTTCTTGCCGAAACGGCGCAGGTTGTAGTTGAACTGCACCATATAGTAGCGGCCGATGACGCTGTTGGTCGAGTTCTGCGTGTAGCCCGAACCCGTCGAGCGCGAGAAGGCCTGGTTCTGGTTGAAGAGGTCGTTGACGCCGACCATCACTTCGCCGCGCTTGTTCCTGAAGACCTTCTTGCCCAGCCAGACGTTGCACAGGAGGTAATCCTCCGAGTAATCGTTCGTGAAGCCGATATACTGCGAGTAGGCCGCGCTCGCCGTGAAGGTGAAGCCCAGCGGGAAGACCACCTTCAGGTTGCCCTGCGCCGTGTGGTTGAAATAGCGGTTCTTCGACTTGTCCGCGTTCAGCGAGTTGGTGGCCTCGTTGTAGGTGCCGTTCCACGAGAGGGTGAAGTCGACGTTCTCCGAAATGTTGCTGCCCAGCACGGCCCGGAAGTCGTATCCCATATTCTTGGTGTCGTTGCGCTCGCCGCCCGAAATCATACCCGTCGCCGCGTCCACCGTGCCGCCCAGCATGCTGGGGGTCTTGGTGTAGATGACGCCCGCCATGACGTTGAAATTCGATTTGAGGAACCCGATCGGCAGGCCGTAGCTCAAGTGCGTCCGCAACTGCCAGTAACCGTCGAGATTCTCGGTCGTCGAGTAGAAATTGGGCGAATAGGCCTGTCCGTCGATGGTGATGTCACCGGGTCTTTGCACCAGATGCTGGGCCGTGTAATCCAGCGTCGTGTTCATCGAGAACATCCACATGAAGGTCCGGCCCTTTTCGACGTTGGAGTTGGTGTAGTGGAAATTCACCCGGTGCGAGTAGGTCGGCTTCAGGTTCGGATTACCGTGGCTGATGTTTTGGGCGTCCGATACGTCGTAAACGCTTTGCAGGTCGGTGATCGACGGGCTGTCGGTGTAGGACGAGACGAAGAGCCGCAGCGAGTTCTCGCGGTTGATGTTCAGCTGGCCCATCATAAAATAGGTCACGTTGTTGTAGGCGTGCTTGATCTTCTCGGCATCGTCGCGCACGATCTGTCCGTCGAGGGCCGAACGCTGGTAGTAGACGTTGGCGATGAAGGTGTTGCGCTCTTTCGAAAAACGGAATCCGGGCCCCACGCTCTGCGTCAGGTAGCCGCTCTCGTAGGAGTTCGACAGCGAACGGTCGGGGGTAAGTCCGGCGGTCGAGAAATCGTCGCCCGTGATATAGGAACGCTTGTCGCGCTCCTGCGAGTTGTACGACGCACGGTACTGGAAGCTCAACTGCGCGTATTTGGCCACCGGCTCGGTGTAGGTGAAGCTGCCCCGCAGGCTGTACGACGACGACGGCGCCAGGTTGCGCAGGTAACGCAGTTCGGTGTAGTTCGCCGGGTCCCAGACGCCGGTCACCGGGTCGACCGCCGGCCGGTCGGGCTGGGTTGCGAGGATGTTCGACCACGAGTTCGAATTGTTCGTGTTGTCCGAGTAGCTGAACGATCCGTCAAGGGTGATCGTGCGGCCGTTCTTGCCCAGCTTGGCCCGGTAGACGGCGCTCGTCCCGACGTTGTAGCCGTGGCGCAGGGCGTCGCTGAAGTTGTCCGTGCGGCTGTAACCGCTGCCGCCGTCGGCGGGTGCGCCGTACTGCCATCCGGTCGTGCTGCTCCACGGATCGTTGGACTGGTAGCTGAAGCGCGGGCGGATCATCAGGTTCTGGTTCTCGGAGATTTTCCACTCCAGACGGGCGTTGAACCGGTGGTTGTAGCCCTTCGTGTCGGAATAGCCGTTGGTCGACAGCGTATCGGGGATCATCGGGGCCTCGTACCATTTCTCCACCGTCGAACGGTTCTCGGTATTGGTGTTGTTGAAGAAATAGCTGCCCTGGAACGTCACCTGATTGCGCTTGCCCCACGTATCGGAGTAGTTGACGCCGATGGCGTTGACCGACGCCACGCCGCTCTGCGGGCGCACCATGTAATTGCCCATGCCGCCGCGACGTCCGCCACCGCCGCCCGAGACGCCCAGAATGTCCTCGAACGAGAAATTCTGCTGGTTGACGTTGTTGAACAGGCCGATGAATGAAATACGGCTGTCGCCGCTGAACACGTTGGCATTGCCGCCGGCGATGTATTTGAACTTGTCTTCGGTCTCGGTGTCGGCGTCGTAGCCGAATCCGGCGTAGAGCTTGCCGAACTGGCCCTGCCGCATGCCCGGACGGGTGACGATATTGAGCGCCTTGTAGCCCTCGCCGTCGTCCATGCCCGAAAATTCGGCCGCGTCGGAGAGTTTGTTGTAGACCTCCACGCGATCGACGGCCTCGGCCGGAAGCGACTTGATGGCCGTGGTGACATCCTCGCCGAAGAACTCCTTGCCGTCGACGAAGACCTTCTTGACCGTCTCGCCCTGCGCCTCGACCGTGCCGTCAGTGACGGTGATGCCGGGCATCTTCTTCAGCAGCCCTTCGACATCGGCGTCGGCCACGACCTTGAACGCTCCGGCATTGTAGCTCACCGTGTCGCCCTTCTGCGAGGTGCGCAGCGCCTTGGCCTCCTTGACGACCGTTTCGATCTGCACGCCCGGCTTGAGTTTCAGCAGTCCGAGGCTGACCTTCGAAGCCGAGACCCGGAAGGTCGTGTCGAGGTTGTTGTAGCCCAGGAAAGCCACCGAAAGCGAATATTCGCCGTAGGCGAGCGACGGAATAGACACCGCACCCTTGAAGGCCGAGGTGAAATACTGTTTCTTCTCCGGGGTTTTCACAGGCGTGAGCGTCAGCACCGCTCCGACGACGCTCTCCCCGGTGTCGGCGTCGACGACCGTGGCTGTGACGCCGCCCCTCTGGGCGAATGCCGCGGCGGCGAAAAGCGTCAGCAGGGTAGTCAGTAGTGTTCGTTTCATATCTTCTGTTTGTGTGTATCTCTTTTTCGGCGGCGAACCGGCTGAAAACGCGCGTCCGTTCCGCCCGCCCCATGAAGCGGGCTTCTCAAGCCCGGGCGCAGAACCGGCCCGATAGCGTTTCCCGTTTCATCCGCCCGTAAATTGGGCTTCTCAAGTCCGGGCGCAGAACCGGCCCGATAGCGTTTCCCGTCCCATCCGCCCGTAAGTCGGGCTTCTTAAGCCCGGGCGGCGTTGAAAACGGGCGTAAAGTTAATTCTTTTTATGCTTGTTTTGCGCCCCGCACGGGGCGAATCGGCAAAAAAAGGGCGTCAGTCGACCAAACCGACGCCCCGGCCGTAACAAGCCTCAAGAGACCTAACCTCACTCCTTTCCCTTCTTGTCCTTCTTCGGACAGGGCTTGTCACAGCACTCCTTGCCGCCTCCGCGACGGTCGCCTTTTTTCATCATCTGGGGACCATGACCGCGCTGGCCGGGCCGCGGAGCCTGCATCTGCGACCACTGCACGAACTGTTCGGTCGTCAGGATCGACTTCATCTTTTCGGCCTCGGCCTTGCGCGCCTCCCGCATCTTCTCGCGCATGGCCTGCATCTCCTTGATCTGCTGGAAATTCAGGTTGTAAACCTCCTTGGCCTGCGCATCGGTGAGCTTCAGCTCCTTCTGCATGCGTTCGGTCATGCGCTGCGCCATCTGTTCCACGGTCGGACGCTCCTTGGGAGCGGCGGCCGGCTTGGCCTCCTGTGCGAAAGCGCCCGTTCCCGCCATCAGGCAGAGGGCTGCGGCAACTGCAAAAATCCTCTTTTTCATAATTTTTCGAATTTGGTTGTGCATCACTTTTTTTGTTTTCCGGCAATCCGGTTTCCCGGAGTTCCTGATGCAAAGGTAACGCCAAAACGAAAACCCGGAGCCAGGCCCCGGGTAAAACGGCAGAACGGCGGGGTCAACCGCCTATTCGACAGGGTGAAGCGACCGCAGCCACGCCTTGAATTCGGGAACGCGGGCTTTGGAAATGACAATCCGCTCGGGCGTTTCGACAGTGAGGTGCAGCGTGAGACGGCTCCCGAACCACACGGCGATCTCCTTCACGGCCTGCCGCGCGACGATGAACTGGCGGTTGGCCCGGAAGAATTCGGACTCGGGAAGCAGTCCCTGCAACGCTTCGAGGGTTTTGTCCAGCGGGTAGGCCGCGCCGTCGAAACCGTAGGCCGTGACCTTCTCGTTCGACGTGTAGCAGTAGGCGATCCTGCTGCGGTGCAGCGGGATGATTTTGTCGCGCACATGCACCAGGAAAACCTCCTCGCGGCGGCTGGCGGCCAGCGTGCGGACCCGCGAGCCGTAATCGCTGCGCTCGACCGACGTGAGGCGGTGCAGCTTGGCCAGCGCACGGCCGACATCCGAAGCGTTGAGCGGCTTGAGCAGGTAGTCGATGCTGTTGACCTTGAAAGCTTCGAGTGCATACTGGTCGTAGGCCGTCGTGAAGATCACCGGGGCTGCGATCTCCACGGCGTCGAAGATGCGGAACGAATCGCCGTCGGCCAGGTGGATGTCCATGAACAGCAGGTCGGGGTGGGGATTCGAACGGAGCCATTCGACGCTCTCCTCGACGCTCTCGAGCGTCGCCACGATCTCCACGTCGGGAGCCGTCTGCCGCAGAATCGCCGCGAGGTTGCGCGCGGCGGCGGTTTCGTCTTCGATAATCAGGGCTTTCATCATACGGAGGGATTTTGCAGCGGCATGCGCACGGAGAAGGTGGCGCCGTCGTCGACGATTTCGATGTCGCTGCCCGTGATCAGATTCCAGCGGTTGCGCAGGTTCTCCAGCCCGATGCCGGTCGAAGGTTCGGGTTCGAGTTTGGGAACTTTGGGGTTCGACACCACGAGCAGCCCCTCTTCGGTGCGGACCGAGATATGGAACGGCTTGGTGCGGGTGATCGAATTGTGCTTGACGGCGTTGTCGATCAGCGGTTGCAGCGAGAAGGCCGGGAGTTTCCACCCGAGGTATTTCTCGTCGACGTCGATGTCGAAAAAGAGCTTGTCGGCGTAGCGTATCTTGAAAAGGTAGCTGTAAGCCTCCAGGAATTTCAGCTCCTCGTCGAGGGTCATCAGCATGCTCTGGCCGTTCTGGATGATGTAGCGGAACGTGTACGAAAGCTGGTCGATGTAGGTCAGGGCCTTCTGGTCGTGCTTCTCGCGCACGAGCATCGCCAGCGAGTTGAGCGAGTTGAAGAAGAAATGGGGGTTGATCTGCCCGACGAGCATGTTGTAACGCGTGGTGAGGTTTTCGTTCTTGAGCCGCTCGTTCTCGACGACGACGGCCTGCCGCTGGGAAATCAGCACGTAGATGCGCCCGTAGAGCATCGACGCCACCACGGCGAACGAGCATTTGAGCAGCAGCATGTAGTCGAACATCCGCCCGCTCATAAAGTTCAGCCCGATGCGCCCCGTGTGCCACTCCGTGACGGGAGCCACGCAGTAGAGCGCGGCCGCCGCGACGCAGCACCACAGGCAGCGGCGCACGAAGCGCGACATGGAGTAGTTGCGCCTGACGGAGGTGAGGATCGAGAGCATGACGAACGACACGACGAGGTAGTAGAACAGTTGCAGGAGCAGTTCCGTCATCTTCGAAGGCCCGTTGTAAAGTTTGCTGTAATCGAACTCCGCGCCGTTGCGCGTGCGGATTTCCGCCAGCATCGGATGCGCCTTCTCGGAGCGCGGCGGCATCAGGTCCGCGACGATCCGGTCGCCGGGCGCGATCTCCAGCCACCGCATGCGCCGCGTGGGCACGTAGACGCTGTCGCCGTTCTCGTAAACCAGATACCCGTAGCCGTCGGGGTGGACCGAAAGCACGCCCTCGTCGGGCCGTTCGACGGCTCTCTGGTCGGAAGGGCGGGGCTGGCTGTCGCTGTTCAGGTCCACGAGCATCAGCAGCACGTAGGAGAAATTGACCACCAGGCTGATCGCCACGGCAACCAACAGGTTGAGCACCAGATCGGCGTATTTCGATTGCAGTTTCATATAGGGTAGTTATCGCTCTAACTAAAAATTACCGGATTTCGCTTCGGACGGTCGTAGCCGCCGCCTACGGCGGCTCGGGTCTCTTCCGGGGAGGATCCGGAGCGGGACGGGCCTGCGAACGCGGTTTCCGGCCGCGTCCTGCCGTGCCGCACGGAAACCGGTCACTCTTCCGGCTCGCCGTACCAGGAGGCGTACAGCATATAGTCGTGGGCCGTGCGGCGGATGATCTCCTCGCGCTGCTCCGCAGTCACCTCCTTGACCTTTTTGGCCGGGACGCCCGCATAGACCGAGTTGGGTTCCAGCTGCGCGTTCGAGAGCACCAGCGCGTTGGCCGCGATGATGCACCCCGAGGGGATGCGGGCGTTGTCCAGAAGGGTGGCGCCCATGCCGATCAGGCAGTTGTCGCCGATCACCGCGCCGTGGATGATGGCGTTGTGGCCCACCGAGACGTCGTTGCCGATGATCGTCTGCGAAGGGTGCTTCGCCTTGTCGTAGATGGTGTGGAGCACCACGCCGTCCTGGATGTTCGTGCGGTCGCCGATGACGATCCGGTTCACGTCGCCCCGCAGCACGGCGTTGTACCAGATCGAGCAGTCGCGGCCGATGGTCACGTCGCCCAGAATGACGGCCGTTTCGGCCAGAAAGGTGTTCTCTCCGATCACAGGCTCATGCCCGCGGACTTTTCGTATAAGCGCCATATCTGAATTTCTGATTTTTAATTCTTAATTTCTCTTGGCTTCCTGCCACAGCTCCTCCATCGCGCCGAGCGACATTTCGTGAAACGTATATCCTTTTGCCGCAGCGCGTTCCTCCATGTAATTGAAGCGTTGGATGAACTTCTTGTTCGTGCGTTCCAGCGCCGATTCGGGGTCCACGCCGTAGAGGCGGCAGGCGTTGACGAGCGCGAACAGCAGGTCGCCGAATTCGCCTTCGAGGTCGGTCTTGCTGCCCGATTTCATCTCGGCTTCCACTTCGCCCAGCTCCTCGCGGACCTTGTCCCAGACATCCTCCTTCTGCTCCCAATCGAAACCCGCCCCGGCGGCCTTTTCGCCCATGCGGTAGGCCTTGACCATCGCCGGGAGCGAGCGCGGAACACCGCCCAGCGTGCCGCTCCGGCGGTTCTTCTTGCGGAGTTTCAGCGTCTCCCAGTTCTCCTTGACCTGGTCGGGCGTGTTGGCGTGAATGTCGCCGTAGACGTGAGGGTGGCGGTAGATCAGCTTGTCGCACAGCGCGTCGGCCACGTCGCCGAAATCGAATGCGCCCTCTTCCTCGCCCAGTTTCGAATAGAACACCACGTGCAGCAGCAGGTCGCCCAACTCCTCCTTGATGCCCTCCATATTGTGGTCGGTGATGGCATCGGCCAGTTCGTAAGTCTCCTCGATGGTGTTGCTGCGCAGCGAGTCGAATGTCTGCTCGCGGTCCCAGGGGCACTCGCGGCGCAAGGTGTTCATCACCTCCAAAAGACGGGCCGTGGCCTTCAGACGTTTATCTTCCATGTCGCAAATTATTTTTTCACACCGGGCGCAGAAGCGGAATCTGTCCGTGATTCGCCGCCGTCCGCCCGCTAAAACCGTGGTTTTACTCCGGCAAAGGTAGCACATTCGGCGGAAAAAAAGTAACTTTGCGGGAAACAAAATCCTCACGTCGCATGAAATTACGACTTCTGATCCTCTTGACAACAGCCCTTTGCGGCCTGTGCACCGCCGCGGCGCAACCCGCCCCGGAAAAGACGACGCCCCGCGAAGGGATCTTCACGTTCGGTCCCGGAACGACAATCTCCGCCGACCGCGAACTGGCCCCCCTGGCCGAATACGCCGCCGAATACCTCGGGTGCGGGGTCCGCAACGGCATGGCGGGGGAAGGCTCCGTCGTGCTGACGCTCGACGCCCCGGACGGGGAGCCGTCGGAGGCTTACACCCTCGACATCGCGCCCGACCACATCCAGATCGGAAGTTCCACCTGCGGCGGGGTTTTCAACGGACTGCAACAACTGTTCCGGCTGCTGCCGCCCGAAGTCTACGCCCGCAGGGGGATCGCCCCGGGAACCGGCATCGCCTGCGTCAGGATCGAGGACAAGCCGCGGTTCGGCTATCGGGGGATGATGCTCGACGTGGCGCGGACGTGGATCGGAATGGATGAAGTGAAACGTTATATAGACCTGTTTTCCTACCACAATATCAACAAATTGCATCTTCATCTTTCGGACGACGAGGGGTGGCGCATCGAGATCCGTTCGCACCCCGAGCTGACCGAGATCGGCGGCTTCCGCGGCGGCGACTCGCCCGTGAGACCCGTATACGGCAAGTGGTCAGAGAAATACGGAGGTTACTTCAAGCAAAGCGAGATGCGCGAGCTGATCCGTTACGCCGCCCTGCGGAATATCGAGATCATTCCCGAAATCGACCTGCCGGGCCACAGCCGCAACATCGCGTCGGTGCATCCCGAAATCCGCTGCAACTATCCGCCCGACACCGTGTCGACCAACGGTTACGACTACCGTTCGGCATGGTGCGTGGCCCGGGAGGAGAATTACGCGCTGCTGGGCGACATTCTGGGCGAACTGTGCGAGCTGTTCCCCTCGGAGTACATCCACGTGGGCGGCGACGAGGTCGACATGTCGCAGTGGGAGCGGTGTCCCGACTGCCGGGCGCTGATGAAACGGGAGGGGATGACCGACCCGCACCGGCTGGAGGACCTCTTCATGGAGCGCATGGCCGCAATCCTCCGTTCGCACGGCAAACGGCCCGCCGTGTGGAACGAGGCCGTGCGCACGGGAGCCTTCGCCCGGGAGTGCCGCGTGCACGGCTGGGAGAGCGTCAAGGCCTGCCTCGACGCCACGGCGAAGGGTTACCGCACCGTCGTGATGCCGGGCCAGTACTTCTATTTCGACATGCGCCAGTCGCCCCGCGAGGACGGGCACGACTGGGCGGCGATCTTCGACGCCAGAAAGGTCTACGGCTTCGGCTTCACGGAGTTCAGCCCCGAACAGATGCGCAACGTCGAGGGGTTGCAGGGGGCGTTTTTCAGCGAAGCCTACGTCTCGCACGAGCCGGAAAAGCCCGACTACCTCGACTACATGCTCTTTCCGCGCGTCTGCGCCCTCGCACGCATCGCCTGGAGCGGCAACGCCGAAGGGTGGGACGCCTATTACGAGGAGTTGAAAGGAAAACATTACGACCGGATGGCGGCCATGGGCATCCGGTTCCGGCTCTTCCCGCCGAAGGTCGGCTACGGCGACGGCGCGTTCACCGCTTCGGCGGACGACGGCTCCGCGATTTACTACCTTATGGACGGCTCTCCGGAAGAACACCCTTACACGGCTCCGGTCCGCACCGGAAAACCGCATCTCTACCGCTTCTATTCGCGCTACGGCACCGCCCGCAGCCCCTACGTGGCCGACAAGTCCCGCTGGCGGACCATTACGCCCGCCGTGGCGATCACGACCTCGATGGGCGAGAGCGCGAAGTTCCCCTATGCCAACGCCGAGACCTACAAGGGCCTTTCGCGCACGCGCCGCGCCTGCCGGCAGCAGGATTGGATACGCTACACGTTCGGCGAGCCGGTGAGGTGCCGCGAAATGTATTTGCAGACGGGAAACCGCCAGCTGCCGAAGACGATCGTGACGACGGGTTACGCCGAAGTGTCGTACGACGGCGCGACGTTCGAGCGGGCGGGAGAGTTGGAGATGGGAAGCATCACGCTGCGCCCCGGGCGTCCGGTGAAGGCCGTGCGGATCGTCTCGACGTGCGACGACAACGGCACGCCCTACGTCACAATCCAGCCGCCGCAGGTGAAACCGGCGCTGTAAGCGTCAGTTCCGGGCTGCGGTTTTGAAGGCGAAGCGGAAAAAGAGGTATTGCGCGAGGTAGTAGGTGGTCATAACGATCCAGGTCCGGGCCGGAACCGGTCCGATGAAGCGGTTCCAGGCGATCACCGCGTCGGAAAAGACGAACAGCAGGGCCGCACACCTGAATCCGGCGGCGCATGCCCCGTCGTACTGGAGCGCGCTATAAAGCATTGCGGCGATGACCAGCCCGTAGACGGCGACGCCGATGCGTTCGGCCGGAAACGGGGCCTCGGGGACGATGGCGGCGAAAAGGAAGACGAGCAGCGGGACGGTGACGGCCAGCGAAACCGCACGGAGCCTGCGCCGCGCCCGGGGCAGGAACCAGCACACATAGGCGACATGCGCCAGCGCGAAGAAGGCCATCTGGGGAATGAACAGCCCCCTGGCGCCCACGGCATCCCCGGCGGCGGAAAACAGGAAGGCGAACCCGAACGGGAGCAGTTCCCGGCGCCGCGACAGGAAGGTCGCCAGGGACAGCAGCAGGACGGGCCAGGCGACCTTATAGGGAAGCGCGGCGGCTTTGGTAAAGAACAGCACGGCTCCCGCAACGAAGAGCGGGGTCGTCCACGCAAATATTCTGGAAAATCGTCGCATCGGTGTATTTTATAGAGAACCGCCCGGCTCGCGATGGGGCCGGGCGGTTTTTCGGTTGCCGAAAGTTCGTCAGGCCCGGACCTGCGCGCCGCACTTCTGCTCGAACTGCCGGGTGAGGTTCGACATCACACGCTCAATGGTCCGCTCGTCCAGCGTGCGGGTCTTGTCCTCCAGAATGAAACTCAAAGCGTAGGATTTCTTGCCCTCGGGGAGTTTGTCGCCCTCGTAGACATCGAACAACGAGACGCTTTTCAGCAGCTTGCGTTCGGCGGCGAAGGCCGCGTCGCGCAGCGAGGAGAAGGTCACGGACTTGTCCACCAGCAGCGCCAGGTCGCGCCGGACCTCGGGGAATTTCGAAAGCTCCCCGGCGGCGATCTTCAGCTTCTTCGTGGATTTCACAAGGGCGTCGAAATTCATTTCCAGATAATATACGTCCTGCTTGACGTCGGTCCGGCGGCGGATGGCGGCGGCCACGGAGCCGATCTGCAACAATTCCTTGCCGCCCAGCGACAGCGAGAGCCCCTCGCTGAAAAGGTCGCTTTCGAGCGTCTCGGTCTTCAGCGCGTAGATGTCGATGCCGAAGCGGCGGAGCAGTTTTTCGGCGACAGCACGCAGGGTGAAGAACGACGCCTTCACGGGCTTTGCGTTCCACGACTGCGGCGTCGAGACGCCCGTGACGGCGATGGCCAGGCGATACTCCTCGGAATAGGCCGCCAGGCGGTTCTCCTCCGTGCGCTTCGATTCGTCGTAGAAGTAGCAGTTGCCGAACTCGTAGAGGCAGAGGTCGCCGTTGCGGCGGTTGGCATTCAGCCCGACGGCCTCCAGCATGTTGAACAGCAGGGTCTGGCGCATCACGTTCAGGTCGGCGCTCAGGGGATTGAGGATGCGCACGCAGCGCTCGGCGGGGCAGGAGGTCAGGCCCTCGTAATACGCGGCCTTCGTCAGCGAATTGGACATGATCTCGGTGAACCCGTTGGCCGTGAGGAAATCGGCGGCAAGGTTCATCAGACGGTTGCGGTCGGGCTTCGGCGCATAGGAGAGCGTCGAACGGACCTGCATGGGGATTTCGACGTTGTTATAGCCGTAGATGCGCAGGATGTCCTCGATAAGGTCGGCCTCGCGCTGCACGTCGACACGGTAGGGCGGCACGGCGACGGTCAGCACGCCGTCTTTCTCGGCGAGGATCTTCACCTCCAGCGCCGCGATGATCGTGCGGACGACCGTTTCGGGAATCTCCTTGCCGATCAGCGCGTTGACCCTTGCCAACGAGATGTCGAAGACGAAATCCCCGATCGGCTCCGGATAGATGTCCGTGATGCCGCTGGAGATCGTACCCCCGGCCAGCTCCTTCATCAGCAGGGCGGCGCGCTTGGCGGCGTAGACCTGCATGTTGGGGTCGATGCCGCGCTCGAAGCGGAACGAAGAGTCGGTATTCAGGCCGAAACGCTTGGCCGTCTTGCGCACCCACACGGGGTTGAAATAGGCGCTCTCGATAAATACGTCGGTCGTGGTGTCGCTCACGCCCGAGTCCAGTCCGCCGAAAACGCCGGCGATGCACATGGGACGCTCGGCCGAGCAGATCATCAGGTCCTTGTCCGTGAGTTTGCGCTCCACGCCGTCCAGCGTCACGAAGGGCGTGCCCTCGGCGCAGGTGCGGACCACGACTTCGCGGCCCTCGATCTTCGCGGCGTCGAAGGCGTGCAGGGGCTGGCCCAGCTCGAACAGCACGAAATTGGTGATGTCGACCAGATTGTTCTTGGGATTGATGCCCGCGGCGCGCAGGCAGTTCTGCATCCACTCGGGCGACGGACCGATCTTGCAGCCCGTGACCGTAACGCCGGCATAGCGGGGCGCGGCCTCGGGATTTTCGACGCGGACCGCCACCTCCAGGTCGTGATTGTCGGGAGCGAAGGCCGAAACATCGGGCAGTTTCACTTCGGCATTTTCGCCGCGGCTCTTCAGGTAAGCGGCCAGATCGCGCGCCACGCCGATGTGCGAAGCGGCGTCCACACGGTTGGGCGTGAGTCCGATCTCGATCAGGTAGTCGTCCTCGACATGCAGGTATTCCCTGGCCTCCATGCCCACGGGGGCGTCGGCCGGAAGTTCCATGATGCCGTCGTGCGAAGACCCGATGCCCAGCTCGTCCTCGGCGCAGAGCATTCCGAGCGACTCCACGCCGCGGATCTTCGAACGTTTGATCTTGAACTCCTCGTCGCCGCCGTCGGGGTAGAGCACCGCGCCGACCGTGGCGCAGAGGACTTTCAATCCGGCCCGGCAGTTCGCGGCGCCGCAGACGATCTGCAACGGCTCGGCGGCTCCCACGTCCACCGCGGTGACGTGCAGGTGGTCCGAATCGGGGTGATCGGCACAGGTCACAACCTCGCCGACGACAACGCCCCGAAGGCCGCCTTTCACGGTTTCGATCTTCTCGAAGCCTTCGACTTCGAGGCCGATGTCCGTCAGGATTTCAGCGATCTTTTCGGCCGGAAGATCGGTCGCGATATAACGTTTGAGCCAGTTATACGAAATATTCATATCGTTAAGTTTTGAATTTGCGGATAATCATGCAAAAATATAAATTTTTCCGCAAAGTACGGTAAAAATTCCTTACATATATAGGTGTCGAAAATAATTCGTAAAAAATTTGCATTTTACGAACCGACCGCATATATTTGCAGAAACAAAGCTGAAAGATGATCCGCAATTTCAACATACAGGCATGGTGGTGGCGCTCGTTGACTCTCGTGAACAATGAGTGCGGGACCGCGCGTGTATAGTTGAACCCCGAAAAATACACAAGCCCGTTGTTTACGAAAAGTAAGCAGCGGGCTTTTTCTTTTGCACATTTCAAATTCAAAAACCGATACCCATTATGGAAACGAAAAAATTCTGCCTCACCGAAAAACAGATGCCCACGCAATGGTACAACATCGTGGCCGACATGCCCAACAAACCGCTCCCGCCGCTGCACCCCGGAACGAAAAAGCCCGTCACGAAGGAGCAGATGTCGGCGATCTTCGCCGAGGAACTGATCGACCAGGAGATGTCGACCGAGCGTTACATCGACATTCCCGAGGAGGTGCAGGAGATTTACAGGATATGGCGCCCGACGCCGCTCGTGCGCGCGACGGGGCTGGAAAAGGCCCTCGGAACGCCCGCGAAGATCTTTTTCAAGAACGAAAGCGTGTCGCCCGCGGGTTCGCACAAGCCCAACACCGCCGTGCCGCAGGCCTACTACAACTACAAACAGGGCATCAAGCACCTGACCACCGAGACCGGCGCCGGACAGTGGGGCGCGTCGATCGCCTTCGCGGCCAAGCACTTCGGCATCGACCTCCAGGTATTCATGGTCAAGGTCAGCTACGACCAGAAGCCCTACCGCCGCCTGATGATGAACACGTGGGGCGCGGAGTGCGTGGCGTCGCCCTCGACGCTGACCGAATCGGGCCGTGCGGCGCTGGAGCGCGATCCGCACTGTTCGGGAAGCCTCGGGCTGGCCATTTCCGAGGCCGTGGAGATGGCTTTGCGCCGTCCGGAAGACACGCGCTACTGCCTGGGAAGCGTGCTGAACCATGTGGTTCTGCACCAGACGGTCATCGGCCAGGAGGCCGTGACGCAGATGGAGATGGCCGACGCCGAGCCGGACATGGTGATCGGATGTTTCGGAGGCGGCAGCAACTTCGCGGGCATCGGCTTCCCGTTCCTGCGGAAGAATTTCGCCGAGGGGAAGAAGATACGCGTGATCGCCGTGGAGCCTGAAGGATGCCCGAAACTCACCCGCGGCGAATTCCAGTACGACTTCGGCGACGTGGCGGGATTCACGCCCCTGATCCCGATGTACACGCTGGGCCACGATTTTCAGCCGTCGGACATTCACGCCGGGGGATTGCGCTACCACGGGGCCGGCTCGATCGTCAGCCAGCTGATGAAGGACGGGCTGATCGAGGCGCAGTCGATGCCGCAGGTCGAGACCCTCGCCGCAGGCGTTCTGTTCGCCCAGACCGAAGGCATCATCCCGGCTCCGGAGTCGACGCACGCCATCGCCGCGACGATCCGCGAAGCGCTGAAAGCCAAGGAGGAAGGCGTGTCGAAAACCATCCTGTTCAACCTCTCGGGCAACGGCGTGATCGACCTCTACGCCTACGAGCAGTATCTGGCCGGAGCATTGAAGGACTTCTCGCCGAGCGATGAGGAGATCCGCAAGACAATCAACCAGTTGGAGCATCTTATCTGAAGCTGCGCTCAAAATAGGAGAAGCGAGACTTTCGGGTCCCGTTTTTATTTGTCGGAATTGTCGTAATCTGTGGTTTTGGGGTAATCTCCTATTACAACGGTTACACGATGCAGAGAGATAACCAGAAAACCCTGGCCGTCTACATGTTTGAGGAAATAAACAGGGATGTTGAGTATTTGTCCGGCCGTCTGAGCGAGAAGGAGCTGAAAGATAAATACAGGTATTATGGGAGAGGCTATGTCCGGATTACGGATAAGGACGGTCAGGTTATTACTTATGAAGACGGCTCTGTTCAGGATAAGACGGTATTTTTAACGAATGAGGGCGCGAACAAGCTGGGATGGAAACTGGAATTTCTGATAGACGAAAATATGTTTGAGGAAGAAATTCTGGAAAAACAGAATTATGTCGTCATCGGGGCCATCGCATCCCTTCTTATCATCATACAGGCCAGTATTTTTATTTCCCATAACATTACAAGGCCAATCCGCAGTATGAGCAGTACGTGCCGGGAAATAAACAAAAATAAGGGAAACTACAGGAGCTACCGGTTCGAATCGGTGAAAAGAAAAGACGAAATAGGCCAGCTGGCTGTTACATTTGAGAGCCTGCTCCGTAACATGGATAACTATACTAAGATGGAGTATACC
>OGXR01000678.1_pt1 | contig 26895 bp, 24 predicted proteins | sample 1576331 | NCBI WGS metagenome assembly OGXR01 (sample SAMEA3541473, study PRJEB24748) | human gut metagenome | biome: human gut; feature: human-associated habitat; material: faeces | place: China | collected 2012 | reverse complement strand
GACCCGCCTCCAAAAGGAGGCGGGTCCGGCGCCTTATTCGGCCGTGTCGCACCACTCGGTGAACAGCTTGCAGAACATGTGTACCGCCGCCAGGTATTCGTCCACCGGCACGTACTCGTTTATGGAATGTGCGTTGTCGATGCTGCCGGGGCCGCAGAGCACGGTGGGCGTATCCGCAAAGTTTGTGAGCAGCCTTGCGTCCGCCCCGCTTGCGAGCCCCTGTATCTCCGGCCGCCGGCCCGTGCAGCTCTCAAGGCAGCCGCGCACGCAGGTGACTATGGGGTGGTCCTCGCCTATGTCATAGGCGTTGCCCTGCTGAAAGCACTCTATCTGCGGCGGGTTTGCGCTCAGCCAGGGGTCAGAGCCTACGAAGCGGGCTATTTCGTCCCTGAGCTGCGCGTCTATCCTGGAGCCTATCCTGCCGTTCTCCGTCTCGCAGGGGTGGAAATGGAGCGACATGTCCAACACGCACTTTTCCGGCACGGTAGAGCTGGAATCCCCGCCGTGAATGACCGTGAAGCAGAGCGTGGGAGGCGGGAGATAGGGGTGGCGCTTTGAGATCGCCCAGTTCCTCTCCACCTCGCGCATCCTGCACATGAAGTCCAGGCACTTGTCCACGGCATTCACGCCCTTCCACTTGAAGGCGCAGTGTATGGGCTTTCCGCTGAAGGTTATGCGATAGAAGAGCCAGCCCATATGCGCCGGCATGATACTCAGTCCCGTGGGCTCAGGAATAACGGCGGCGTCAGCCTTATAGCCTTTCAGGCAGCAGGCGAGCGTGCCGTTCCCTCCACCTTCCTCATCGACCACGGATTCGAATATCACATCTCCCGCCAGCTTTATTCCGCACTCGTGCAGCGTCTCCAGGGCCATGAGCGCAGCCGCGCCTCCGGCCTTCATGTCGCAGGCGCCCCTGCCGTAGAGCCGCCCGTCTATTATGCGCGGCTCATAGGGCGGGCAGAACCAGCCCTCCGCGCCTGCCGGCACCACATCCGCGTGCGCGTTTATCATCAGCGAACGCCCGCCGCCCGCGCCCTTTATGATGCCGACTATGTTCGGCCTGCCCTCATAGCTGTGGCCGGGGTTGTACTCCGGGTGACCGCACATGGCGTCGTTGTCAGGCTCGAACCTGTCTATGTCCGCCCCGACGGAGCTCAGCGTGCTTTCGATGAGCTCCTGCGCACACAGCTCGTTTCCGCGCCTGCCCATGTCTATCACGCTGGAGTTGAGTGAGACGAGCTGCTTCAGGAAGTCTATGTGCCGCTCGCGGCGTTCTGCAAGTTTGCGCTCTATGCTGTCCATCTTGACCTCAGTCCTTCCTGACCAGGATGGCCACGACGAGTATCAGTCCGGTGAGCACGGTCTGCCAGTAGGAGCTGACACCGCAGAGGTTCATGATGTTGCTCAATATACCCATGATGACCGCGCCCAGGAAGGTGCCCAGAAGGTTGCCCTTGCCGCCGGACATCGAGGTGCCGCCGACGACGGCCGCGGTGATGGCGTTCATTTCGTAGCCTTCACCTGCGACGGGGGAGCCGCTGGCCATCTGCGCCGCAAAGATTATGCCGGTCACAGCGGCGAGCACGCCGCTGAGGATGTACACGCTTAAGGTGACCTTTTTTACGTCTACGCCGGCCAGGCGCGTAGCTTCCGGGGTCACCGTATGCGCAGGCGTCACCATCGGCCGCAACAGCGTCATAGGCGCGGGCAGCGTCGTCACGCGGGACATTCCGCCGAATTCGCTGGCCTACGGGGTGCCGTGCAGGGTCATAAGGGAGATCGATCCCGACAAGGACCGCATTTTCTGAGCCGCGGCGCCGGAGCTTTAGGGAGGAAACGCATGCTTTATATTGGAATAGACCTCGGCACCTCGTCCTGCAAGCTGCTGCTTGTAGACGAGGAAGGCCGGGTCCTCAACTCCGTATCAAGGGAATACCCGCTCTATTTTCCCAGGCCCGGGTGGAGCGAGCAGGAGCCTGAGGACTGGTTCGCGGCCGTCTGCGGCGGAATACCGGAGCTCCTGCGCGGGTTTGACGCGTCCGGGCTGGATGGGATAGGCGTTGCCGGCCAGATGCATGGGCTGGTGTGCCTGGACTCGCGAGGGCAGGTCGTGCGCCCCGCGATACTCTGGAACGACGGCCGCACGAGCGCCGAGGTGGACTACCTGAACGGCGCAGTCGGCCGTCAGACGCTTTCACAGCACACGGCCAACATCGCCTTCGCGGGCTTCACCGCGCCCAAGCTCCTCTGGCTGAGGAACAACGAGCCGGAGAACTTCAGCAGGATAGAGAAGATCATGCTGCCCAAGGACTATATAAACTACCGCCTCACGGGTGTGCACGCCTGCGAGCCCTCGGATGCCTCAGGCACGCTGCTCTATGATGTGGAGCGCCGCTGCTGGAGCCGTCCGATGCTGGAGCTCTGCGGCGTATCTGAAGCTCAGATGCCCCGGCTTTTTGAGAGCGGAGAGGTCATAGGCTCAGTGCTGCCGGAGCTGGCGGAGCGGCTGGGCCTGCCGCAGGGGGTCAAGGTCGTCGCCGGAGCCGGGGACAATGCCGCCGCAGCCATCGGCACCGGCACGGTCGGCCGCGGAAAATGCAACATCTCGCTCGGCACTTCCGGGACGATCTTCATCAGCTCGGACACATTTTGCCGCGATCCGGGGAATGCCCTGCACGCCTTCGCGCACGCCGACGGCGGCTGGCACCTCATGAGCTGCATGCTTTCCGCCGCCTCCTGCAACAAGTGGTGGATGGAGAACATCCTGAATTCATCTGACTACCAGGGGGAGCAGCGGAGGATAGATGCCGGCCGTCTCGGGCGGAACAACGTGTTTTTCCTGCCCTATCTCATGGGGGAAAGGAACCCGATAAACGACACCGACGCCCGCGGCACCTTCATAGGGCTGAACATGGGAAACCGCCGCGAGGACATGCTGCTGGCCGTCCTGGAGGGCGTGGCGTTTGCGATCAGGGACAGCCTGGAGATAGCGAGGGCGGCCGGGAACAGCATAAGCCGCTCCACCATATGCGGCGGAGGCAGCAGATCCAGGCTCTGGACGAGGATAATCGCAAATGTCACTAAGCTGAGCCTTGAGGTGCCTTCCACTGAACAGGGCCCCGGCTACGGCGCCGCCATACTGGCGATGTCCGGCTGTGGCCTCGGCTCCGTGCGGGAGCTCTCGGGGCGCTTCGTCCGCACGAGCGGCGTCATAGAGCCGGAGGAGGAGCTCACAGGCCTTTATGACGAGAGATACGCGCGCTTTTCAAAGATCTATCCCGCCTGCCGCGAGCTGTTCAAGGCCCTCGCGTGACCGCACAGTCTGCTCATCCTCTCTCCAAAATAACAAACGGCCCGGAGCCGTCCTTTCGAGGACAGCCCCGGGCCGTTTCGTCATGGGAACGGTGAAATACAGGGCCTTCCGCCGTGTATCTGCTTGGAGCTTGCCGGGTTGAGTGCGAGGCAGCGGCTAAGGCGCATTAGGCTCAGAGGCTGATCTGATAAGCGGCGCCAGAGCTCTCCATCTCTCGGATCTCCTCGGGGGTATAGCCCAGCTCGGCGAGGATGCTTTCTGTCTGCTCGCCGGTCATTGGGCCGCGCACGAACTCAGGAACGCCCATCTTTTCGCTCGTCATGGAAGGACGAATTAGGGTGGTCTTGTGTCCGTTGGGATATGTCACGTCAAAGGCGTATTCGTTTGCAAAGGCCTGCTCGTTCTTTACGAAATCGCCGTAATGGGCCATTATATCGTGCGTCAGGTCGAGGTCGGTGAATATCTTGTCCCATTCGGCCGCGGTCTTGGAGGCGAAGATGCTCTCACATTCCTGCATGAGGTACGCACGGACCTTGAAGTCGCTCTGGCCCTTGGTCGTGCCGTAGATCTCATGGTGAGCCCACTCGGGCTTGCCTATCGCGTTGGCAAAGCCGGCCCACTGGGCCTCGATGTTTACGACGGCGCACATTATCCAGTTGCCGTCCTTGCACTTGAAGGGGGCGCTGCCGGGAGTGCAGGTGTCGCGCCTGCGGGGCATCTTCCACTTGTACTGAGGCAGGCAGCCGATGTTGTAGTTGCTGGTGCACCACAGGCCCATGCCGTAGAGAGAGTTTTCGACGTAATCGCCCAGGCCGGTCTCTTTCTTCTTGTAGAGCGCGCAGACTACAGCGTAGGCGAGGCCGAGGCCGGTGATGAAGTCGCCGGTCCCGTTCGAGCCGAAAACGGGGTAGCTGTTGTCGGTCTCGATCATCATGTCTGCATTGAAGCCGGAGCTGACCCAGAAGGAGATGGTGTCCTGGCCGGGGTCGTTGCGCCGGGGGCCCTTGCGGCCGTAGGAGGTGACCTGGGCCATGATGAGGCCGGGATACTTCTCCTTGAGCGTGTCGTAGTCGAGGCCGTTCTTGTCCAGTGCCTTCTGGCGGTTGTTCGTCACGAAGACGTCGGCCGTGGCGAGGAGCTTGTGCAGGGCCTCCATGCCCTCGGGCTTGGTTATGTCGAGGGAGATACAGCGCTTTCCGGCGTTCAGGTCGTCGTAGAGCGGGTTGCAGTCCTGGGTCGCAGGCATACCCATGGTGGGCGGATAGAAGCGGAAGGTGTCTCCGGACTTCTTTTCGACCTTTATGACGTCGGCGCCCCAGTCCGCGAGGTAGCGGCAGCAGGAGGGGCCAGCCATCATGAAAGAGAGCTCGATGACCTTGACGCCGGCCAGCGGTTTATAATTTGCCATGATATTTTCCTCCAATTCAATGTAGATACAGTGGAGAGCTCAGCGCTCACTTTCCCTTGTGCTCGCCGCTGAAGGACTCCATCTGCTTTACGCTAAGGCCTGGGATGGGCATGGTGAACACCTCGTTGACATAGGTGTAGTCAAAGTAGCCCATCCGCCCCAGGGGCTTTATTTTGAGAAAGTCGATTTTCCCGTCCGGGGTGAGGACTTCATCGGCTATGTGTACCTCCAGCACCCTGCCCAGCACCATGTCGATGACCCCGCGCTTGGAGCGGCTGGGGATGTGTATGGTCTGGAAATACTCACATTCAAACTGAATGGGGGACTCGGCCACACGTTTGCAGGGCACCTGGATGCAGTCGGCCTTGGTCAGGCCCGCAGCCTCAAACTCGTCCAGGTTTTTGGTGGGTATTGCGGTGATGTTCATCTGTTCCCTCAGCGCGTAGGGGACAATGTTGTAGACGAAGAATCCGGTCTCCTCTATGTTGTTGAGGGTGTCCTTGCGGGTAGAGTTTTCCTCCGTGCCGCCGTGCTGGAAGGATATCATCACCATCGGCGGATCAAAGCTGAGATTGTTGAACTGGCTGAACGGAGCCAGGTTGTCCCTGCCGTCGGGACTGACGGTGGATATCCATGCGATGGGGCGGGGGCCCACGCAGGCTTTGAAGGGGTCTGAACTCAGCCCGTGATCGTTGAGTTTTGCGTCATAATGCATGGCTTTTCCTCCTGAATATTTTGGACGCCTGTGTTTTCACAGGTCCTTGTGCGTCGCCTCAAGCTTGAGAGATTCGGGGCTCATGTAGCTGTAACCGCCGGGAATAGGATTGTTCATCATGCTCTGCGGGCGCATCTCCCAGACGTCGGTAACGGAGGTGTAGTCCGCGTAGCCCAGTCTGGCAAGCGGCCGGAGCTTGAGTATGTCGAGCTTTCCGTTCGGAAGCACATAGTTTTCATCGACATGAATACACACTACTCGGCCTATGACAAGGTGGGAGCCGCTCTTCCAGTCGGCGCCGGGCAGCACGACTGTTGTGACATACTGGCACTCCAGCTGTATCGGGGATTCCTTGACTCTCTTGGCCTTGACGATGCTGCTCTCCTCTTTTGTGAGCCCCGCCTTCTCAAATTCGTCAACGTCGGCGGCATAGCTCAGCGAGGTGACGTTCATCGCCTCGCGCAGGTCATAGGTGACCATATTGTGGACGAAGCTGCCCGTCTCCTCAGCGTTGACGACGGTGTCCTTCTTTTTGCCCTCGGCGTTGAGCTGGGCCGCGAACAGCACATGGGGGTGATTGAAGCCTACGTTCGTAAACTGGCTGAACGGAGCCAGGTTGTCAATGCCGTCCTTGCTCACGGTGGATATCCAGGCTATGGGTCGTGGCACGGCGATGGATTTAAACGGGTCCATCCCTTTGAGGAGCGAAAAGTCCTTTTCGCTGCAGATTTCAAAATCCAGCATGAATACCTTCCTTCCTGTCTGTGGGTTCAGGCCAAGCGTCAATGTGTAACCGGCTCTGTGCCTTCAAGGGCCGCGAGCATGGCGTCGCAGAATTCGTCCATGTCTCCTACGACGCCGTAGTCGCAGTAGTTGAAAATAGGCGCGCCGGCGTCTTTGTTCACGGCAATGAACAGCTCCGCGTCCACACCGGTGACATGGTTCACGGCGCCGGAGACCCCGAAGCAGATATAGAGCTTGGGCTTGACCATGACGCCGGACTGGCCGATCTGGAGCCTGTAGGGCAAGAGCTCCCTGTCTATGACCGGGCGCGTGCCTCCCAGCTTTGCGCCGAGCAGCTTGGCCAGCCGCCGGTATTTCGGCAGGCTCTCGTCCTTCAGCCCGTCACCGACGCAGATCACCCTCTCTGCGGAGAATATGTCCAGCTCCGGGTCGTGCTCGTCGGCCGCAAAGGCCAGAAGTCTCGTGCGTATGTCCTGCGGCTGGGCCGAGAACTCCTCCCTTATGACCTCGACCCGCTCCCTTCGCCCGGACGGCGCATATTTGAAGGTGCCGGGGCGTATGGTCCCCACCTGCGGCCTCATGGAGGGGATGGTTATGACGGCCATTATCCTGCCGCCCGCGGCGGGCTCTATGAACTCGATGTCTCCGGTCTCCTCGTTGTACACGAGCACAGTCGCGTCGCTGGTGCAGCCGGTCTCCAGGCGTGCGGCAAAGTGGGGCGCAAAGTCCCGGCCGTTCACCGTGGCGCCGACGAACACCGCCGAGGGGCGGTATTTTTTGCAGAGCTCGACATACAGGTTCGAGTATGCCTCGGTGCTGTACCTGTCGTAGCCCTTGCCCGACACAAGTATCAGCTTGTCGATACCGCAGCCGCGCAGCTTTTCGAGTTCGGGCTCCGCCAGCTCGCCCGCCACGACTGCGGCAAGGGCGTCCCCCGAACTGTCGCAGAGCCTGCGCGCCTCGCAGCACAGCTCAAACGACACGGGGCTGACGGTTTTCCCGTCGTGCTCCACATGCACCCACATGTCTTTATAAGCGGCTTTGTTCATAGAACTAACTCCTTTGCTCTGCGATTATCCGGAGCAGCCTGGCGGCCGAGGCTTCGGCGCTGCCTTCGTCAATGATGACGCCTGGCTCCGGAAGCAGCGGCGGGAACATGCGCGGGACCTTCGTCGGCGAGCCGGGGTCCCCGATACGGGACGTGTCCAGGCCGGGGATGTCCTGGGACGTGATGACCGTAACCGCCGCTTTCTTCGCGGCCAGCTTGCCCTTTAGGCTGGGGATACGGGTGGGGTAATTGGGTTTCTCGACGGTGAAAAGGGCGGGAAGCCTGACTTCAAGAGTCTCTACGCCGGTTTCAAGCCGTCTGTCCGCGACGGCGGTGCGCGCCTGTTCATCCACCTCTTTTATGAGCAGGGCCGAGCTGACCAGCGCGCAGTCAAAGCGCTGGGCCAGCTGCGCGCCCATCTGTCCCGTCGCTCCATCCAGGGATTCCTTGCCGCAGAAGATCATGTCGAAGTCCCCCAGCGTGCTTGCGGCGGCGCGGATCGTGTAGCTGGTGGCGAGCGTGTCGGCGCTGCCGAAAGCCCTGTCGGTGACGAGGACAGCGCGGTCCGCCCCCACCGCCAGGCACTCTCGCAGCACCGTCTCCGCGCCCGGAGGGCCCATGGTCACGACCGTGAGCTCGCCGCCCCAGGTCTCCCTGACCTTGAGCGCGGCTGAGAGGGCGTTGGCGTCCTGCGGGTTCATTATCGAGGGGACCCCCGCCCGGATCAGGCTGCCGGTCTCAGGGTCCATACGCAGCTGGTCTATGTCCGGGACCTGCTTTACGCAGCAGAGGAGCCTCAGCATCCCTCCACCACCTTCCCGGGGTTGAGGATGCAGGCCGGATCAAGCCTGGTTTTGGCCTCGCTGAGCCCGGCGTGGCGGGCGCTGCCCTTGAAATATTTGAGGTTGGCGTAGCCCACGCCGTATTCGCCGGCCGCGTCGCCGCCAAGCTGAGCGCAGCGGGTGCGGACCGCGTCGCAAAAGGCCTCCGCGGCCTCTTTGAACTCGGCCTTCGGCCGCTCGGAAACGGCGTGGATGTGGACGCCGCCGCTTTCGACATGGGCATAGGCCATCACCTGATATCCGCCCTGCTCTCCGAGGCTCTTCGCGTAAGCGAGGATATCGCCCAGGCGTTCCGGAGGCAGGGTGACATTCACCTCCGCCTCGGACTTTGCCGCCTCCATGGAGGTGTGAAAGGCGTCATGGGCGGCCCAGAAGTCGCGTTTCATGCTGAGGCTGTCGCCCACCAGGATGTCCAGGCACTCCAGCTCCTCGGCAAATTCGGCAAACTCTTCCATGCGGCTCTCCACGGCGTCCTCGTCCGCGCCCTCCAGCGTGAGCATGAGGGTGGCCTCTACCGGCGTCCCGTCCGCCTCGGTGGGGAATACGGGGTTGCCTGTGACCTTGCCGGAGAACTCAACCAGCGCGCCGTCCATATATTCCAGGACAGCCGGCTCGAAATCGGAGGCAGCGATCTTTGCCGCGGCCGCGAGGGCGGCCCCGCTCTCTGCAAATGGGAGCAGGAGCATGACGCTCGCGCCCGGGGCTTCGATCAGCCTGAGCGTGACCTCCGTGACCACGGCCAGCACGCCCTCGCTGCCCACGACTGCCCGGTTGCCCTCGTCGGCGCCCAAGGTCGTGACCGTCCCGTCGGCCAAAACTATTTCGGCGTCTGCAACATAGTCGGCGGTGCGGCCGTATTTGCCGGCGCAGGGGCCGGAAGCGTTGGTGGATACGTTGCCGCCTATGGTAGCGGTCTTCTCGCCCGGGTCGGGCGGATAGCACAGCCCGTGCCTCTCCGCCTCGGCCTTCACGTCCTGGAGCAGGACGCCCGGCTGCAGTGTCATCGTGCGTGCCGCCTCGTCAACGGCAATGATCCGGTCCATTCCCCTGAGCGAGAGCACTACCCCGCCCTTTACCGGTACGGAGCCGCCGGCACGGCCTGTGCCCGCGCCACGCACCGTGACCGGCACGCCGTCGCAGCTGCAAATTCTGAGGAGCTCGGAGACCTGCTGTGTGCTTGACGCTTCACAGACGGCCTCCGGGGCATAGCTTTCAGAGCCCGGCAGTTCGTCATGGCAGAAATCGGCGCCTATCTGTTCGCCCGTAAGGACGGCAAGGCCGGAGATCTGCCTCAATTTGCTGATAGTTTCTTGTGTCATCGTGAAGCATCTCCTGTGAGAAAATGGGTCAGCCCGCGCGGGCCTGCCGCGGTGAGCGCGGCAGGCCGTATCCGACGTGTGTTTCAGTTCTTGTAGCAGTCCTTTATGGCGGAAAGCGTCTCATAGGCTTCCCTGACCATGTCGTCGATTATCTCTTTGACGGGCTTTACGTCGTGGATAAGTCCCATGCCCATGGAGGTGCAGAAGGTGGCGCTGCCGACGTCGCCGGAGATGAAGGCTGCCCTGGTCAGGGAGCCGCTGATGACAGGGAACTGCTCCTTGAGGATCTGCTCGGGGGTATAGCCGGCCTTCAGGCCGCGGTCTTCGATCTCGTTGGCGAGCATGGCGGCGTTGTTTTTGGTTATGCGCATCATGCTGCCGACAACACGCTGGGCGAGGACGGTGTCCTTCTCGGTGTGGTCGATTATCCACTGCTGGTGGTTGTGGCTGATGGGGCACTCCGTGCTGTTGACGAAGCGGGTGCCCATCGCGACGCCGGCGGCGCCGAGGCAGAGGGCGGCGGCAAGGCCGTTGCCGTCCGCGCAGCCGCCGGCCGCCACCACGGGGATCTTCATGTCCGCGGCGCAGCGGCGGGCTATGACGTAGGTGCCGACGCCGTCGGCCGAGGGGTGGCCGCCGGCCTCGTAGCCGGCGATGATGACGCCGTCCACGCCCTTGCGCTCCATGCTCATGGACACCTTGTAGTTCGGGCACTTGTGGAAGTGGATGAGGTTCGCGGCCTTGATGTCGGGCATATAAGGCACCGGGCTTTCGGCGGAGGTCTCGATCGCCGCCACATGCTTTTCGCCGCAGAGCTTGATGGCCGCGCGGATCATCTCGTCGTTGACTCTCTGAGAGGGAGCGAGGGAGATGTTGACGATATAGGGCTTGCTGGTGAGGGAATTCATCTCATCGAGCGCGTCGGCAAACTCATCGAGGGTGGGCCAGCAGGTGAGGTTGATGGTGCCGATGCCGCCGGCGTTGGACACGGCGGAGGCGAGCTGCGGGACAGCGAGCCACTGCATGCCGCTCTGGATGATGGGGTACTCGATGCCGAGCAGTCTGGTGAGTTTGGTGTCGATCATGATCTTTTTCTCCTTAATAATAAATGTAATTGTGTATTCGGGTCATCTGCTCCTCAGAGCTTGGGCGCGTCTGCAAAGAGGTAATAGGTGACGTGGGCCGTTGCTACGTGGTTGCCCTCGGCGTCACAGATCGGGATGTCCAGGGGATATCTGCCCCGGCCGCGCTGGTCGATAGGCGCTATCTTCTCGGCAGCCTCTTCCTCAGACATCGTCATATCGATCACCAGGTCCGTCTTGGCGGGCTTCAGATAGTCGATGGAGACGTTGGATATTATGGGCGTGTAGTTTTTCTTCTCCGCATACGCCGCGAATATGAGGCTCGCGCCGGCGGACTCGGCAAAGACAAAGTAGCTGCCCGCGTAGACGATGCCGACGTGGTTCATGTGCATCTCCTTCACGGGGAGCACGAAGCGCACGTGGCTCTTCTCGATGATCTCGGGGACGACCCCCGCCGCGTTCAGGTAGGGGATCTTGCAGTTGTGGACAAAGTTGTATTTCTTCTCCTCGTAAATATCCATTTATGACACCTCAATTAAAACGGCCCAGCTGGGCTTCACATTCGGCCATCATGCCGCTGATGAGCTCTTCTACGCTCGGCACGTCCCGAATGAGACCAATGTCCTCTCCGATGCAGAGGGAGCCCTCGTCGAGGTCCTTGCCACCCTGCGTGAACTTGCGGGTGCGGTAGCCGGCCACCAGGGGGGCGACTTTCTCAAAGGGCTCCCCGGCCGCCTCAAGCGCGGCTACTTCCTTCATAAGGCTGTTGAGGACGAAGCGGGTGTCGTTCTTGTAAGGGTGCAGGCCTATGTAAGTGTCGAGCTCGCCGTAATTCTCGGCCAGAGCCTTTTTTATCTCTTCGCCGGCGGGGCACTCTTTGGTCATGAAAAAGCGGGTGCCCATGTAGACGCCCTCGGCCCCCAGCATGAGCGCCGCGGCCATGCTGCGTCCGTCGCAGACGCCGCCCGCGGTAATGACGGGGATGGAGAGCGCCCTCACGGCGCTGGGCGTGAGCACCATGGTGCCGGTGTTGAAGGCGCCGATATGCCCGGCGGCCTCATAGCCGTCGATGACCACCATGTCGCAGCCGATGGATTGGGCCTTGAGTGCGTGCTTCACGGCAACGCACTTGTGGATAACGGTCATCCCGGCGGCCTTCATCTCCTCGATGTATTCCGTGGGGGCGCGGCCCGCAGTCTCCATGATGCGCACTCCCTCTTCCGCGCACACCTTGATGTGCTCATGGTATCCGACTGCATTGAGGGAGGGGAACAGGGAGATGTTCACCGCAAAGGGCTTGTCCGTGAGGTCCTTGCATCGCTTTATCTCCGTGCGAAGGTCCTCGGGAGAGGCGAAGGTCGCGGAGGAGATCACCCCGAGGCCGCCCGCGTTTGAAACCGCCGCAGCGAGATCGGCGGTTGCGAACCACTGCATGCATCCCTGGATTATGGGGTACTTTATGCCCAGCATTTCCGTCAGTTTCGTTTTGATCTGCATGTTTTCCTCCTTAAACCGTGTGCTTACTTATTTTCCAAGGCTTCCATCAGCCTGGGTATGACGTTGTTAAGGTCCCCGACCACGCCAAAATCGCAGCCTTTGAAAATGGGGGCGTTTTCGTCCTTGTTGACGGCGAATATGAGGCCGGACTGGTCGCAGCCTGCGGTGTGCTGTATCTGACCGGAGATGCCCACGGCGATGTAGACCTCAGGGCGCACCGTCACGCCGGACACGCCTATATACCTGCTCGTGGGCAGGAGGTGGTCCTCCTCCGCCACGGGTCTGGTGCAGCCCAGCTCTGCGTCGAGGGCGGCCGCAAACTTCTCCACGCAGGCGAGCGACTCGGCGTTTTTTATGCCCCGGCCCACGCCAACTATTCTGCGCGCAGAGGCCAGATTCGTGCGCTGCACAGCCTTTTCCCGCTTTTCAAGCGTTTCAATGCCCCCGGTCACGGTAGAGAGCTCTTCGACCTCTCCGGGCTCCGCCTCCGCCGCCGGGCCGAACACGCCCGCGCCCACACACAGGACCGCATGTGAGGCGCTCTCCTCGGTGAGTGCCGCGAGCCCGCCGTAGCTGAGCTTTTTGGTGACGACGCCGTTTTCCCCGGCGCTGACCTCGTACGGGTCTGTCTGTACGCTGACTCCGAGGGCGGCGGCTGCGATCCCCGCCAGCAGCCTCCCGTCGCGGGACTGCTCTACAAGCACCAGCCCGGGCTGCTGCTCCTTTATCAGAGCGGAGACTGCCCCGCAGTATGCGGCCGCCGACAGACCGCCGTCGCTCAGAGCGTAGACCCGGCTCACGCCCTCGGCAGAAACCGGCCGGCCGAGGCAGACGAGGGTGACCTCCCCGGCAAAGCCGGCGGCCCCGCCCACGAGTTCGAGGGCGGCCGACCGGTTTTTCGCAATAACAAAGCATTTTTCGTATAGGGCCATATCACACCTCACAGCTTTCTGAGCCAGGCGGCAGCAGCGGCTATGCCCGCCTCGTCGTCATGGACGAGCTCGCACTTTCTGGCCGTCTGGCCAAGCGCCTTGAGGCTCACTTCCGTTGTCCTGCGCTCTCCGTCGGCCTTGTAGTCATCCAGGCTGCTGATATTGCTCACTTTCTTGTTGGCCTTAAGTATTTCCTTCATGGAGGCCAGGCGCGGCAGGCAGCTGTCGCTGGTGACGGAGACTGCGGCGGGCAGGGACACCCGCAGCACCTCTGTGCACTCCTCCAGGCTTCTCTCCACCAGGAGGCAGTCGCCGTCGAGCTGTACGCTGCTCACGGCATTCACAGTGTTCCAACCGAGCAGGGCCCCGGTGATGTTCCCCACCTGCTGGGAGTACAGGTCGCCCGAGCCCTCGCCGAAAAACACGGCATCCACCTCGCCCAGGCCCCTTATCGCTTCCGCAAGCACCTGCGCCGTAGCAAAGCTGTCGGCCCGGCTGAGCGCGTCCCCCTCGACGGCGAGCAGCTCATGCGGGCCGCGGGCGAGGATGGACTTTTTGAGCTTTGAATTCTCCACGACGGCGTTTCCCGCTGTCAGTGCTATGAGCCTGTTCTCAGGCGAGGCCTCGGCGAGCCTTGCGGCGGTCTCGACCGCGCGCAGGTCGTACTGGCCTATCTCCCACTCGCAGTTTGCAAGATCGAGGCTCTTGTCGGGCATCACGCCTATGCTGCTCTCGTTCGGGACCAGCTTGTAACATACGACATATTTCAAAGGAAGCACTTCCCCTTTCTCACGCTCTATTTTCCTGCCCGTTCAGGAACAACTCTTTTACCATTTCCCTAGACACTTTGCCGCAGTTGTTTATTGGCAGCGAGTCTACGAAAAGTATTCTTTTCGGTTTCTTGAAGCTGCCCAGGCGGCGCCGGCAATATGCGGCTATGTCGTCGCCTGTCAGGCTGGAATCCTCTCGTTTCACCACAGCAGCCACGATCATCTCTCCCCAAACAGGGTCGGGTATTCCGGCCACAGAGACCTCCTTCACATCAGGCGCGAGGGTCAGGATGCAGTTTTCAACCTCGGCGGGAAAGACGTTCTCTCCTCCCGTGATGATCATGGAGCTCTTGCGGTCTGTCAGGTACAGATAGCCTTTTTCGTCCACATAACCTATATCGCCAGAGTAATACCAGCCGTCCCTCATGACCTGTTCCGTCAGCTCCGGCCTGCCCAGGTAGCCCTGCATGAGCGTCTCCGTTTTCACCGCAATCTCGCCGGTCTGGCCGGGAGGCAGCTCTGCGCCGTCCTCGCCCACGATCTTCACATAGCAGCCGATCATCGGCCGTCCGACCGAGCCCAGGAGCTCCGGCCTGTCGTGGTCCTCAGGCAGGAGCGCCGTTATGGTGCCGTAGGCCTCGGTCATACCGTAGCCCTGGTGGAACCGGCAGCTGAACACCTTCCTGCAGCGCATGATAAGCGAAGGGTTCATCGGGGAAGCCCCGTAGGAGATCAGCCGCAGAGTGCTGTTGGTAAGCCCGCGGCTCTCCGCGCAGCTGACTATCCGTTCTATGACCGTCGGCACAAGCGCCATGCGCGTAATGCGCTCCTCTTCCAGGACCGCCAGCATTTTCTCCGGCTCCTTGAGGTATTCCGGCGGGCAGAGGACGAGGGTCCCTCCGACGAAGATGGAGGTTATCACGGAAAGACTTATGGAGTGGCATATGGGCGACACACACATGAATCGCTCGTCATGGCTCCAGCGCGCGCAGGCTGCGGTGCTGCATATCTGAGTGACCAGCGCCCTGCATGAGAGCATAACGCCTTTAGCTCTGCCAGTCGTGCCGCTCGTGAAGAGTATCATGCCGATGTCGGAGTCTTCCGTCTCCTCAAATTCCAGCTTTCCGTCTCCGGTCCGGCAGAATTCTTCAAAGTCGCTCGGCAGCTGCGGGTCGTCGCAAATGCTTATGACGCGAACAGCGTTTCCGTCGCGGCCGTCGTTCAGCGCGGCGGTCTTTGACATGTCCGTGTTGGATATGAACAAGGCCTTGGGGTCAGTTTCCCACGCCATTTCCGCCAGTGCCTCCGGGGAGAGCCGCCAGTTTATCAGGCAGGGAACGGCGCCTATCATGGAGCAGCCGAAGATCAGCTCCAGATATTCGACGCAGTTTCTGGCGGCGATGCAGATGCTGTCGCCCTTTTTGACGCCCATGTTTCTCAGAGCCGAGCCGCATATGCAGGTATCGCGGTAAAGCTCGCCGTAAGTCAGACGCTTTTCTCTGAAGATAACGGCAGTCTTGTCCGGGAAAAGCCGAGCGGAATTAACAAGGAAATCTTTCAAATTCATTGTAAAACCTCTTAGAATCCTCTTCGCCGTACAACGGGCGAGCAAACGTCCTTTTTACTGGATACCTGCTTCCTGCTTGATAAGGGCTCTGGCAACGGAGTGGACCATTATTTCCTCAGTCCCGGCATAAATGCGCGCTCCGCGCTGGTCACGCCAAAGTCTGGCGATGCGGGTATCGTTGGTGTAGCCGATGCCGCCGAGGATCTGGATGGCGTCGTCAAGCACCTCGAAGGCCGCCTGGCCTGTGTAGCGTTTGAGCATGGAGGCGTCCAGCATGATCGACTGACCCACGGATTTCTTCCATGCGGTATGCATCAGCATGTTGTACATGTTGTCGCATTTGATTTTCATGTCCACCAGCTTTTGCTGGATGATCTGGAAGCTGCCTATGGTCTTGCCGAACTGGATGCGCTGAGAGGCATAGACTGCGGCGTCGTGATATGCCGCCCGGGCATATCCGACGTTGGAAACGCAGGTCAGCAGCCGCTCGGTCTCAAAGTTCTTCAGCAGCTGATAAAAGCCGTTGCACCTTGCCCCGACGAGCGCAGACTCCGGGACCTCCACGTTGTCCAGATAGACCTCGCATGTGGGCATGCAGTGGCAGCCGATTTTGTCGAGAACGTGAATGGTGACGCCCGGGGTCAGGTTGCCGGCCTCATCCCGCAGCGGGATGAGGTACCAGCTCATATCCTTTTTGGGCTTGTCCTCGACCTCGTACTCGCGCGCGACGCACATCATGTACCTGGAGACGGTAGCGTAGGTGTTGAAGGTCTTGTGGCCGGTGATGTACACTTTTCCGTCCCGGTGCTCCGCCCGGGTGGCCATGGCCGAATTGTCAGAGCCGGCCTGGGGCTCGGTAAAACCCATGGTATACGCCTTATGTCCTTGCAGCACTTCTTCCACGATAAGCTCCTGCTGCTCCTTGCTGCCGTAAGTCAGTATGTTGTCGAGTTCGAGGGCGCCTCCTGGCAGGGTCAGCGCCGGCCAGCCGTATTCGTAGAATTTGAGCTTCATGAGCACCGAGGAAACCAGGTCCAGCCCCGCGCCGCCGTATTCCTCAGGGCAGTCCAAAAGATGAAAACCCTCTTCGCAGAAGTCCCGGCACGCCCTCTCGGGATATTTTCTCTCGCGGTCACACTCCTTGAAGTAGTCGTCGTAGTTTCCGCGCTTCATGAACTCTTCTACCTGCTCAACAAGCAGCTCCTGCTCTTCAGTCAGGGAAAAATCAAACACAGCTATTGCATCTCCTTTTACTATGGAAGTCCGATCACGAGGCTCTCCGTCCTGTGGACCGGTATGGAACTCAAACGGGATGTCCTCCGAGATTGATATAATAATATCAATAAAGAAATGGCTTTGTTAGATACTTAGCAGACAAATTTCAAGGAATATTTTCTGTTTTTTTGTCCGGTTAAGACTATCATTTTGTGGTTATTGTGTTATAATATTTTCAAATCATATTTAAACGGAGTGGTCATATTGCCCACAGGTAAGCGTGGGTCCTCTTGGCCGCAGTGGAGGCGCCTATGCTGTTCAACATGGAAATGATAGCTTACTTTCTGTCCGGCTTTGAAACCAAGGCGGAGCTGGGCGAGGATGAGCTGCGCATAGAGTCGTTCATCGTCGGGGACGATACGGATTCTCCGTCGGTCCTGCGGTTTTTCAGCGACGGGGACGACGTGATATGCGCAAACGCAGAAAACCGGATAACCGTTTTCAGCGCATCTGCCAAGGACGTGATAAACACCGTCGTCAGCCGCATGGAGTATTACAACGACTGGGAGAGGCGGGCGCTCAACGCAGTAGCCGCCAGAAAACAGCTGTCAGAATATCTGTCGTTAGTAAGCGAATTGTTCCCCGGATATACGGTGAAGTTCCTAGACGCGCTGGGCAGGATACACTATTCAACGGATACTACCGAGGTCCTGCCAAAGCCTATGGACCCGCTCTACATGACCCTCATCCGGAACATACCCGCCTGCCACAGGATCTCTCTCGGGATAAACGGCATCACGAGCTTCTGGTCCTCCTATTTTCAGCGTCAATATCTTTTCGGCAACTTTGTTTTTCCCGACAGCTCCTTTGTCATATTCTCCATTTTCCCCACAGACAGCGGCGCCGAGCCCATCGGGGATTTTCAGCTGCACCTCGGGAGGTTTGCCCAGAGCATATTCCAGTGCGCAAACGTCTCCGGCCTTGAGCAGCCGGGGCTTATGATGAACCGGAACTTTATAATGCACCAGCTGGACGGTCAGACGATCTCTGAGCAGGACTTTGTAGACTTTGAAACGGCCTTGGGCTGGTCGGTCGCTGACGGGGCCTATTTCGTGCTCATAGAGAACTATCCGAAGGACAGCTTTGCGGCCAGGGCGCTGCCATATACCCTTTCGACCCGCCTTCCATTCTCATTTTCCTTCAACTACAACGACTCCATCGTGTGTCTGATCGCGGAGTGCGACTTTAAATTCGCCTGCAGCGTGCTGAAAGACCTACTCTCACCCGTAGGCTTCAGCGGCGGTGTCTCCCTGCCGTTCGCCTCATGGGACGAGATACCAAACGCCTATCTTCAGGCCAAGATCTCCCTGTCGCACAAGACCTCTTCAGAAGAATGTCTGCTTTTGTGCAACGATTATCTTTGGGACTGCTATGTAGAGCGCTTCCGCTCCGGCGGCTGTGAAAAGCTGCGCCATCCGGCCATCAACGCACTGCTCCGAAGCCCCGGAGGCGGGCAGCTGTTGGATACGCTCTATTGTTACCTGAAGAACAACTGCAGTCTCACCTCCACAGCTTCAGAGCTGGACATCCACATAAACACGCTCAAATACCGCATGAACAAGATACGCGACATCATACATTTCGACCCGCTCGACTACGAGAACCGGATGGCGTTTTTGGTCTCCTATGATGTCATGCGCTCAGAAAAGGCGGCAAAATAAAAGCCGGCCCGCGAGACTGTGTCCCGCGGGCCGGTTTAATTCCGTCCATTTATTTGTGTCCCTGCGCTGCGCTGTCCCCAGCGTCGAGCGGAGGGAATTTTTTGCCCTTTATCATTTCCAATATTTTGAACGAAATGAGCAGCCTGAGCCGCACGTCCGGGTCATCCATGTCCACTCCCAGGATGTCTGAGATCTTGCCTATCCTGTAAATGACGCTGTTTCTGTGCATATGCAGCAGCCTCGCCGTCACGGACAGGTTCCTCTCAGACAGCAGGTAATTGCGGAGGAGGTTCAGGTTATTGAAGCTGCCCTCGTCCTTGTTCTCCAGCAGCCTCAGCTTCTGGACGAACATATCCTCCAGGCTGTATTTTTCCGAATAGCTCTCTATCATATCATATATGTAGTATTCGGAATAGAAATACAGCTTGTCCGGACCCGCGAGCATGGGGCCGAATTTTGCAGCGGAGCAGGCCTGCTTGTATGCCACATCCAGCTTGAAGAGGTTGCCCACCTCGGGAGAAAAACCAATTCGTCCATTGCTGACCGAAAGGATGCCGGACAGCTTGTCGGCCGTTTCGTCCATGCTTCTGAGCAAACTTGCGTGAGGCGTGCTGCCCTTCATCAGGAGCAGCACTGAGTCGTGATAGCGCATTATCCTGTAAACCGAGTTTCCAAGGACGGAGCGTGCGCGCCACAGGACATAGTCCGCCTGGTCCCTGGAATACGCTTCCCACTGGATGACCCCCACGCGATACGGCTCGTTCACAGGAAGCTGCAGCTGTTTTGCCCTGTCGGCAAGGTACTCCCTGTCGTCGTTGGTATGGAGCAGGATGTCGTCCATGAACAGCTCCAGCGCCGAGGGCATCTGCGTGCCGGGCTTGAGCATGCTCATTATGTACTGTTGCAGCAGGCCGGCATAGCAGCGGAAGATGTCCAGCAGCCCCGGTGTGGGCTGGCTCGCCACAAAATATACTGCGAGGAAGGCGGCCTGCTTCATTGAAGAGGGAAACGCGATGAGGAAGAAAGAGCAGCCCATATATGTGGGCGGGTCAACCTGCATGCCGTCCTTGTAATCCTCCCGGTGCAGCGGGTATCCCATACGCGACATGATGTCCGACTCATCTTTGGTGAGGTAGCCCCGTTGCAGAAGGCCGTTGACTTTTTCATTGCAGGATGTCGAGTCGATGCTTCTGCCCACGACGTTGAAGGAAACGCTCAGGAGCACGACGGGGTTATCTCCAAAAATGTCGGCGCCGGCCTCAATAAGGTTCTGTATGGGCTCTTCTGCGGCGATGCAGGTCTTTACCTTTGTCTCCCAGCTGTTGAGGCTCGAAATACCGGCCAGCAACTCGTTTGCAACTTGAAAGAAATCTGCGCTTTCAGGGAAGAGAAGCAGGTTTACTCGGTGAGCGCCGGTGAATTCTTCCGCAAAGTCGCCGCTTCCCTGACACACGACGCACAGGCCGTCCAGCTCGGGACAAGCAGCTTTTTTCAGCTGCTCAGCCGTTGCCACATACAGCACAGACGGCACCAAAGTATTGGTGCATCCGGTTATAAATTCCACCTTTTCAAACGCCTGAGCCGTGTCTTCAGCTATGTATTCAACTATATTATAAGCCGACAGAATGTCGCAAACCATGGGTTTTGTGATAATCATTGCCAATTCCCCGCTTAAAAAATTCGGAATTCACCTTGTAGATATTTTAACCACAGATTTTGAAAATATCAACCGTATTTTTAGACTTATTGATGTTTAAATTTCTAATCCCACTTGTTAAGATTTAATCAAGTTCAAAGGGCCGCGCGCTTGCGCAGCTACAGGCAATGCCGGCGGGCGCCCAAGAAACGCAGAAAAAGAGAAAGAGGGAATTTCGTAATGCTGAGTATTATCGGAATCATCGTTGGCCTCGCAGTATTCATCTGGCTGGCGTTCAGAGGGCTCAACACGATCTTCGCGGCCATCATCGGCTCGATAATCGTGGCGCTCTTCGGCGGTCTGAACCCGTTCACCGCGCTTACCGACGCATTCATGCCGAAAGCGTCCGGCTTCCTCTCCGGTTATTTCATGATCTTCCTTTTCAGCGGCCTGTTCGCCAAGGTCATGGGTGATTCCGCTGCGGCAGCTTCCATAGCCGTCAAGGTTGCCCGCATTGCCAAGAAGGCCAAGGATCCCCTTATGGCCAAGTTCCTGGCTGTTTGCAGCATCCCCTTCATCCAGCTCATCCTGACCTACGGCGGCGTCAACGTCTTTGTCACTGTTTTCATCGTTGTCTCCCTGTCCCGCGCGCTGTTCAAAGAGCTGGACGTGCCCTGGTGGCTGTATACCTGCTCCGCACTCGGTTCTTCCACCGTCACCATAGGCATGCTCCCCGGCTCTCCCCAGATCCAGAACATCATCCCCTGCGAATACTTTGGCTCCACCACGATGGCCGCGCCCGGCCTCGGTATTCTGAGCACCATCATCAGCCTGTTCCTGGGCGGCTGCTATATCTACTACCAGGTCAGGCGCACCCATAAGAGGGGCGAGGGCTTCATGCCCACCGGCGCCGAGATCAGCAAGGAAAAGCTCATCGAGCCCACCGTTGAGAACGAGAAGCCCCTGTGGGCCTGCCTGCTGCCCATGATAGTCGTCATCATCGCCCTGAACGTCCTGAAGCTTTCCGCCGTCGTCTCTCTGAGCTGCGGCATAGTCGTCGGCTATGTGCTCTTCTCCATCATTGAGAAGAAGCCCATGGATATCAAGGCCCTCTTCGCCGGCTCCATCCCCATGGCCGTTATGCCCCTCATCACTGTCTGCTGCGCTTCCGGCTTCGGCGGCGTCGTCGCTGCCGTCCCCGGCTTCCAGACCATAGTCACCAGCCTTATGAACCTCGGCGTCAATGCCTTCACCATCGTCTTCATAACCAACATCTGCTCCGGCATCTGCGGCTCAGCCTCTTCCGGCGAGAACATCGCCCTTCAGAATTTCGGCGATTTGTTCCTGTCCTCCGGAATTCCCGGCGACCAGCTGCACAGGCTCGTTGCCATGTCCTCCATCGGCCTCGACACCCTGCCTCACAGCGCCGGCGTCATCACCGCCCTTTCTACTACGAAGCTCACCCACAAGCAGGCGTACATCAACAACTTCGTTCTCTCCGTCGTCCTGCCCATCATCATGGCCTGCTTCGCCGCCGTTCTCATCAGCCTCGGAATATACTTCTGATTTCAAACTGCGCGGCGCCCTGATCCGCTGAAGGGAGCTGTGACCACAAAACCCTGTTCGTCTGTATGCGGACAGGGTTTTGTATTAGCCGGCGGCAAAGCGACAGCCAGGGGCTCTGCCGCCCATCAAATTCGTGGAAGGAGACGCATTATGATCAAAACAAGATTGACTGAACTCGTCGGCATCAAGTACCCCATAATCCAGGCAGGCATGGGTCCTTTTCCCGTTACCAGCCTCTGCATAGCCGCCTCGAACGCCGGCTGTCTGGGCCTGTGCAGCACCTTCGGCACCACCTCGCGCAAGTCAAATCCGGTGGTTTTTGAAGATTTCTGCAAGCAGGCCCACGCGGAGCTCAGCGACGACGACGTGACCATTTTCAAGAAAATGTTCATGCGTATTTATAACGAGACCAACGAAGGCACGGTTTTCGGGGCGAACGTCATGGTATCCGCCGAGGTAAGGGAAAACGCCATGAACGTCATGGCGGCGATAAAGGAGGTTCGCAAGGACCCGGCCGTTGCCGAGCGCTTCAAAGTTCTCGTCACCACTGCCGGAGACCCGGTACCCTGGGCAGGTTTTGTCAAGGAGCAGGGAATGATCTGGATGCACGTTTTCCCCGGCGTTCGCACTGCAGCCCGCTGCAAGAAAGCTGGAGTACAGGTGCTTATAGCCTCCGGTCACGAAGGCGGCTTCCACACCGCCTGGCAGCCCGTACACAGCATGACGCTGCTGCCCGATATCGTGGAGAAGTTTTCCGACGAGAACACCCTGGTCTGCGGCACCGGCGGCTACTGTGACGCCAAGAGCCTGGCCGCGGCGCTGGCGATGGGTGCCGACGGCGTGCAGATGGGTACCCGTTTTCTTGCCACCGAAGAGAGCGATTTTTGTGATCTGTGGAAGAAGCTGGTGCTTGACTGCGGCGACGGCGGCACTCTGATAGCCCGAGGCTTTGTCGGGCCCGCGCGCTGGCTGAGGACGCCGGCTGCGCAGAAACATGCGTACAACACCGCCAAGGACGCGCCCGGCTCCTACGTAGGCGTACCGGATGACTTTACCAAGATCCCCATGGATCTTCTGATAGCCGAGCGCACAGGCGTAGCCGCCACCTATAATGGCGACGCTGAGAACGCCATGGCCGGTGCGGGTGAATGTGCGCAGAGGATAACTGATCTTCCAAGTTGCGGCGACATGGTAAAGAGGATAGCAGAAGAAGCCGAGGAGATCATCTGCGGGCTCAAGAGCAAATATATATGCTGAAAAGCAGCGGGAAGCAGAAAGTATAACTTTCTGCTTCCCGCTCAACTGGTGCAGTTGAGCAATCCAAATCCGAACCTGTTTTCTGATCGGCCAATGCGGTTTTGAGGTCATCAAAAGTGATGGTTGTTGTCCCTTCCTTGTAGTTGAAGGTTATCACCATTTTGTCATCGTACAGGAAAATGGCATTGATAAAAGTATCAATCAGCATCTTACGGTGGGACTTTTGCCGTACATCCAGTTTGCGGAAGCGTTGGAGCCAGAAGGTCATAAACTCGGCGCTGACCTTGGGCTTTGCCAACTTTTCGCAGGCAATCTTGATTTCCAATTCCTCTTTTGTGGCCTCCAGTTCTTCCAGACGGCTTTTCGTGGACTTGGTCAAGATACCCTGCTGGATGGCGTTCAAGAGGTTTTGAATGGCCGTGTCTGCTTCCCGCAGCTGCTGTTCATAGAGGGGCAGGTTGACATTCTCTCTGTCCTGCAAGTCCATGAGCATAGACACGATGGCTTCAATGGCGGTATCGTCCATCACCATCTTCATGGTTTCGTTTACCACCAAATCCTCAATCCATTCTTTCTTGACGGACTTTTTGTGACACTCGGTGCGCTTCTTCTTCACGGACACGCACTTGTAGTAGTGGTGGACATTCCCCGTGTGGCTGGTGCCGCTCTCGCCGCAAAGGTAAGCCCCACAGTAGCCGCAGAACAGCTTGGTCGTGAGCAAGTAATCGTCCTCGGCCTTGTGGCGGGCCGGGGCCTTTTTGTTCTTCGCCAGCTTCTCCTGCACCCGGTCAAAGAGGTCTTGCGGTACGATTGCGGGGATGCCGTCCGGCACGATCACATCGCGGTATCGGAACTCCCCGATATAGCGCCGGTTGTGGAGTATATGCCCCACGCTGTTGAAGGTCATTTTCTGCCCCCGCGTGTTGGTAAGCCCCTGCTCGTTCAGCCAATTCATAATGGAGGAAATGGTTTCTCCGCCGTCATATCGCTTGAAGGCTTCCAGCACGAATGGCGCGGTCAGCGGGTCGATCTGGAAGTGCTGTTCCGCGTCGATCACATAGCCAATGGGCATCGTGCCGCCGTTGAATTTGCACTTGAGGGCGTTGTCCGTCATGCCGCGAACGACCTTTTCCGAAAGGTCGGCGGAGTAGTATTCCGCATAGCCTTCGAGGACGGATTCGAGAATGATGCCCTCCGCGCCCTCTGAAATAATCTCGGTGGCGGATACCACCTTCACGCCGTTCTTTTTAAGCGTGGCCTTGTACCGGGCGCTGTCATAGCGGTTCCGTGCGAACCTGTCCAGCTTCCAGACGATCACTATGTCAAACAGCCGCTTGCCGCTGTCCTTTATCATGTTCTGGAACTCCGGGCGGTTGTCGGTCTTTGCAGAATACGCGCGGTCGATGTAATGCCGCAATACCGTGATTCCGTTTTTCTCGGCAAAGGCGGTACATTCACGGAGCTGACCTTCGATGGATTCTTCTCGCTGGCTGTCCGAGGAATAGCGGGCGTAAATCACGGCTTTCATTTACTCGCCTCCTTCCGGCAATTCCTTGATTCGATCCGCTTCCGCAAGAACTTGCATCTGATACTGCGCTATACTTTTTAGCGTTTCAAATCGTTCTTCCTTGTCCATGCCGCCCTTAATCAATTCGGCGTTATGAGTTTCCAGATTGGAAAGCACCGTCAATTCAGCAATGGAAGCATAGTCACGGATATTGCTGCTTTTTGCAAGCTCCGGGTTAGCGTCCCGCCATGCTTTAGCTGTGCATCCGAACAAGGCCACATTGAGCAAATCAGCCTCATCCGCATAGGCAAGCCATTCCGTATTCTTCGTATAATTGCTCTGCGGAAGAACATAGTTTTTTACCGCATCGGTGTGAATGAGATAATTGTTTTTGGAAAGGAAGCGTTTTGCGTTCCACTCCAATTTCAGTCGGTTGTTTTCCTCATCCTTAAGCCGCTGATATTCTTTCAGCAGGTAGAGTTTGAAGATAGGACTGATGGCAGAGCCAAACTCAAAGGCGATATCCTTGTGAGCATATGTGCCGCCGTAGCGTCCAGCTTGTACATACATGCCGATGGCATTCGTTTTTTCAATCCATTCTTTGGCACTGAGGGTAAATGTGTGTAGCCCTGCTTCACTTCTAAAGTGGTCGAATTCGACCACTTTGAAATCCGAGTTATACATGACCTCCCAAGTTCCGAGAAATTCAAGTGTCGAGCGTGTGCGCAGCCAATTCTTGATTACATCGGCGGCGCGGATCGCATCCGTTCTGGCCTTTGCCATATCGGTGAGGCTGATGTAGTCCCGCTGGTCAAAGCTCATAATTGTCACAGGAATATTCTGTACTGTAATCAAAGAAGTTCTCTTGCTCATTTATTCGCCTCCCTCGCTCATATCTTGTATAATCCTTGGACACTCCACGGGATAAGAGTCCATTTTCCATTTCCGCGCCATGGCAAGACTGGCTTTTCATTTTCATCTTGATATACACAGCCGAATTCCAACGGCTCAGAAAAATGTTTTCCGTTAACGTCCCAATCTGCCTGCACAAGAATTCGAGACATAGAACAGGCTCTTTCTTCAATCTCTTTTAATTCAAATGAACAGAAGTCTTTCGATGCAAACATTTGTCGGCATTCGCCCGCACGCTTCTTTTCAGACTCCTCATAACTAAACAACCTATTGAGGTAGATAGAAAGTGCACCATAATTCTTTGCTTCCCATGCGTTGAATGCTTTTATCACAGGAATTACATATTGATAATCAGCACAGTCTTCTATTGTCGGGACAAGCGGTATATCTTTACCTACAATCACCTGTCGTGGCTGCCATTTGTTTATTTCTTCTCTTTGCAAAGCGTTTTCTTTGAGCTTTTTCAATGATTCAGATATTGGCGGAGGATTACTTTCCTTTTCAAACTTCGCCCTTCGCTTTTCTTCGCTATCTCGCATGCTCATCCAATCGGCAAGAGCAAACATCAAAGCAACACACTTGCAAGAAACGTATTCATTGCAATAATTCAAGTCTCTTCCGTGAAGGATTCCGTTCCTATATGGCAGCCGGATTTCATCATGGTTTGTTTTATTTCTCCCCTTATTGAAGATACCTTTCATTTTTGTGAGACCATCGCTGCAACCCACTAAACAATCCCACGCTGTTACATCAGTACCCTCTGCAAAGAATCCTTTGCTTTTTGTGTAATCATTCACGGCACCGTCTATGATAATCAGAAATAGGGGAACACTTGCATAGTACCTACCCTCAAAGTGATCATCAAATGCATGCTGTATGAGATCGTATCTCTGCGCAAAGGGTTCTGCTTTGTTTTTAAGCCAGTGTATGATTTCCTTGACATCTCCCTGATAGTATTTCAGCAACACGCTTTCTCCGGCATCTACGCCAGAAGTTTCGTATGCTGTGATTGCCTCTTTTATTAGAGGTAAATTCATAGAGTCATAGGCGCACCAACCTAAGTCTGTAAAATAGCTATTAAACCGGAGGATTGAATTCTCCATTTCTGTAAGTTGTTTATCCATTTCTTTAATCTTCATTCTCTGATCCTTCAGAAGGAGAAAGGAGAAGAGGCTTGCGGCCCGAATATCACTTTTCAGCTTGTTAAGAGAATGTAAGTCTTTATTCATATTATCATTCAAGGCAAGCCATCGGGATGATAGCTATTCCTTACCCTCCATCATTTTCAATAGTGATTCTTTCAGCTTCTCGCTCATCGGAGAATTCGGGTCAAAGCACATTTCAATAAAGCGTTGCATCTCCTTTTTCTCCGGAGTGTACTTTGGCTTAAAGGAATAATTGATCCCCTGCGGATTGTCCGTCCGTGCGAAGATATAATCTAAAGATACATCAAAGAAATCTGCATAACGGCGAAGCAGCGCGACCGGTATTTCGGATTGTCCGTTCTCATAGCGGTTGATGCTGGACTGAGTAGAGCCGATTATCTCGGCAAACTTCGCCTGGGATAATCCGATGCCCTCTCGAAGACCTTTTAGTCGTTTTCCCACATCTTTCATCATATGTCCTCCTATTCAGGTTGTTTTATTATAACTCATAACTCGAATTAAAGCAACCCGTCGGCAAGAAATAGATTGTAAAATATTCCTTTTCTTCTTATATAACGCCGATTCCTTGCCCGGCGCTGGCGAATGGATTTGGAATGGTTTCATTTTCAGAAAAGCGCCGGAACGGTGCGCAGCCGATTTTGCAAAAATCGTTCAAAGGGGCTTGGGGACAAATTTCCC
>OGXR01000677.1_pt1 | contig 26918 bp, 24 predicted proteins | sample 1576331 | NCBI WGS metagenome assembly OGXR01 (sample SAMEA3541473, study PRJEB24748) | human gut metagenome | biome: human gut; feature: human-associated habitat; material: faeces | place: China | collected 2012 | reverse complement strand
GATGCAGAGCCAACAAAGCATACACAGCCCTTCCCAGGGGAAGGGGTTTGGGGTTAGGGATAGAGAATTTACTCTATTTTTAAAAAAACAGACTTTTCTACAAGTTGGTATTAGCGTCCAAACCCGCCCCCGTTTTTTATAAAAATTTTATAAAACCCCTTGACAAACTCTTTTCGATGTGCTAAAATATATTAGTAAATTTACAAGATATGCGCCAATAGCTCAGCTGGATAGAGTATCTGGCTACGAACCAGAGGGTCGGGGGTTCGAATCCCTCTTGGCGTGCCAATTTACATTAGTTACACTTTTAGGGATACTACAGTAGTAGTGTCCTTGAAACTGTAAATAAAATCATATATCACACAGCAGAGCAGGTGCAACTGCTCCACTGTGATAATATACATTTTGTGTTCCGACTCATAGTTTCGATTAACGCTCTCGCATCTCTCCGTAGCTTAACACCTACCCAGTCCGATGTAGCTCAACTGTATCAGTAGTACAGTATGTATACTCGCTCCGCAGAATGTGCGGCGTTTCTGAACTGTGACTGTTAGTCGGTGGTTTGCAGTAAATCGGTGTTTACTGTTCCTCTCCCGTGTTACTCACGCGATGTTCTCAGAACTAATGCGTAGTTATCTCGGCTGTAGGTCATCTCTGACGATGGTCGGCATTCAATTTGTACTGCCTTTGATATGCGGCAGGTGGGGATATACACTGCGGATTTACGCCTTGTATATCAGATTAAAAACACAAGAGCCTCCAGCGTCTGGTAAACTTCTGAAAGCTCTTGCAAAATTGTATTATTGTATTAAATGTGCTATAATAAAGCACACTAAAGGCACTATTGCACTAAGTCAGTCAGATGGTTTCGCATCGAGCTGATGAGGGGCTGTATCGTTCTTGCAGGAACTATACAGCCTGTGCGTGGTGTTTTTTTATTTACTCTATTATACAACACTTTTACAGTTTTGTCAATTCAATTGATGTAATGTATAGTATACAGAATTGACAAAAATGCGGGTGAGTGTTTGTGCAATTTTTTGTTTTGTGAAGCGGACAATTACACAAGGACAAAGCGAATGTACGGAGAAATAAAAGAAATAGTGATCATATTGTAAAAAGGAGTAACTATATATAACCGATTTTCTGTTTGCGCTTTTATCATTTTTCACTTCTTTTCATTTTTCTAGTATTGAATATACCATGAAATTTTCTATTATATAGCATCCCTTATTTTCAAAAAACCGGTAGATGGTATCTATATAGGTGCAAATTTTATGAGAATCAAAATAGCCAAACTTTACATATCTCCCGTTGTGTTTCACGGCTATGTTGAAATAAAAAAAGAGTCCCTTCTCGAAATGGAAAAACACGAACTTGTTATTTTCTTTTTGAGTGGAGCGGTTGGCAATGTCTTCTTGATTGGAGTTTCACTATTACTTGTTAGCAATTTCATTAATTTTTATTTTTCCATTGTTAATATCTGTTATGCAACCGCAAGCGTACTGCCCTTTATAATAGGAAATAATGATATGACTACAATGATAAAGGTTTTGAAATAAAAACAAAAGATGTCTAAAACTGATATTTGATATAGCATTAATGATTAGAAAGGTGATTAGGTTGGTATGTCCTTACTGCAACAATGAAATGGAAAGCGGAATGATTGTTATTTCTGCCACAGGAAGTGTACCGTGTGCAATTATCGAGTGGTACTCTGAATAAAAATGCAAAAAGGGAATATTCGGCATATCCAAAAAAAGCAAGGTCAATATAAAAGATCGAAAAAATGGACATTTTTGCTCACACTATTGTTCTCATTGTTGTAAAGCGTTTTGTGAATTTGAAACAAAGAAAAACGGAATCGCTTTAAATTTAGTGTTCTGAAAAAATTATCGTTTTTATAGAGATGAGCAAAACATGAAACAAAAACTAACAGAAGTCGCAAAATAGGCAAGTATCAAATAAAAAAGCAGAAAAACGGCACAGCAAAGCTGACATCAGCCGAACAGAGCTGAAATCCGGCAGAAATATTCAAAACAACTCGTCAAGCAATACACTTAACGGATTTAAGACTGCGATAAGAGCTTTCGAATTTAGTGACAACAGTTGCGTGAGCGACAGCGAGCAAAGCAATATGAGCAACAGAATTAAGGTTTTGTGCAGCATTAAAGCTATGCACCCAAAGACGTTCCTGACCGGTCTGCTTGAAACGAGAGTTGTAACGCTCAGCCTCTGTTCTGAGTGCATAAATCTTCTTGAACGAAACACATTCACGGTCAATGGAAAGTCAGTAATCATCGGGAAGCGTGACATATTTAGTACAACCGCGAGTTTTTTTGCCATTGTTCCAATTCTTGTGATTGCATGGACAACAGCCTGATTTTGAACGTTTGAACGGACAGCAGTATTTTTGGCGAGTTCTGCCATTGTCAGAGAATTTGCCGTCTTTGTGCATAGCGAGACCGGCTTCACAAATCGGATGACCTGTTGAAAGCTTCTTCGGATTTTTAGTGTTACGCTTGTTGATGGGAATAAAGCATTCGCCGTGATAAATATCTTTGACGGCATTGTAAATTGCCTTAACATCGTAACCTTTATCAGCAAAAAATGTGCATTCCTCAATTGAAAGAAAATCATTGGTTTGGCTTAGAATATCAAGAACGACAGTGCTGTCGGCAACATCGGCAGTAGTTGTCATTTCAAAGATTGGTAAGCCTGTAATGCAGTCAACTAGAATATGATTCTTGTAACCCCAATAGTATTCAAAATTACGCTCGTTATGCTGATTTGAAGCGGTATGAACACCCAAACCGCAGTCTTCGTCAGACTTAGGCTGATTGCCTTATGCAAACTTGTTTTTAGCGAAAGATTTTGGGTTATTCTGCTTAGTATTTGCACTTATGGGAGTAGAGTCGAGAGCTATGAATGAAGTGTCGATAATACCCATTTTGGACAACTTCAGCACTTGAGACTGCATAAGCTTTTTAAGCAGAGCGTTATCAAGATTTCTGATGAAACGGTCGAAAGTCCAGTAGGACGGCAATGGTTTCATGATATTGAAACCGCAGTAATGTGCGATTATCAGATTGTTATTGAGATAGTCCACTAAATCTGTGATACAGGAAAAACATTCGCATTTTATAACAATAAAAGTGCAAAACCTTGCTCTTTTTGAAAAACCGATTCTCCCTGTTTTTGCGGCAGCTTCGGGAAAATGAGATAGGCGAGATTAAGAAAAAGCTTCTCATAGAATTGTGCTTTCGGTGCAGATGTGAACAATGTGATGTCCTGTAAAATTTCTTGGCGATAGATAACAGCCAGCCCCTTTCGTGTGGTTTTCGTACAATTTAATTATACCAAAGTTGGTTGGCTGTTTCTATATATTTTTAGTGATAAAATTATTTTTTGTGTCCTGCAAATCCGCTTCTTTTCTACGTTTGCGGCGTTTTGCTCAGGGCTACAAAGAATGGACAGTCGAGGTGGCAGATGTTACGATAATGCAAGGTGCGAAAGTGTGATAGTAATAATGAAGGAGGAGATGTTTTACAGTCATAAGGAAAATCTGAAAATTATACAATTTATAAGGCAGTATTTCCTGAGTTATAATATATTGATGAAAGGATTGGCGAAAAAACAAATATATATAAATTTTTGAAGTTATGTTAAAAATTGATACAGATAATTGATTTTTATGATGTATCAAGTTGTAACCTAATGCCGCAATGTTCCCCGCCTTTATAGGTGGCATGTTCCATTCAGACTATCGTAGGTGAATTACTGCCTTACAGAAAAGCTGAGGAGCTAACGCTCCTGCGGCAAGATTTCTTCGTCACAGCCGATGAAAAGCTATGCTTACATCGGGCTTTATTCCGAGTTAACATGAAAGGAAATTATCAAATGAAGCTTAAGTTCATACATAAAGCAAAAAGAATATTTATAACCATCTCATCATTGTCAATAATTGCGGCGATCTCTATAGCGGTTGCATCATCGGCCAGTGCCGCAACACATTTTACAAGCTACACCCCTAAAATCAAATATAATAATGGCAACATTGATTACTGCTATTATGTTGATGGTTCTAAAAATGTTAATCTTACTGCAGGCGAGTATTTTGTAAATGGTAAATCATCTTGTTCAGCACATAGTGTTTTCAGTCCTGAGGCATCAACTGCAACATGTGGATGTTTTGACGGTTGTTATCAATGCTATGGGTTTGCAGCATTTGTGTATAAAGGTGTATTTACTAAAAATTTATCTGAATCAAAATGTAATGATTTTGGTTGGGGAAGCGACAACAATGATTATTTATTCCTAACCGCAAGAAACTTGAAAATTATGATTTCCGATTTACCGGTGGGCACGCATTTGAGAGTAAGAACATCAAACAATAATAACCACTCTATAGTTTTAGCGGGAAAAACTGATACAACAATTACAGTTTATGATGCTAACGGGTGCGGATCTAATTCCAGCTTATTAGAAGCTGGATCGTCAAATTATTCAGGACATTGCCAAATAAACAAACAGGTTTTCACATACAAGAATTTTGCCAAAAGATATCCTCGACTCGATTATATGCATAAAGGAGCTTAATATGAATGACAGATTAAGATTAATATTGTTGGTTATGGCTTTATCGGTCACAGTAGCTTTAACAGGCTGTTCTCAGCCCGAACAAAACAGTAGTATAGCGGCAGATGATAATACAACGTCCTTACAAAGCAGTATCGATACTGTTACCGATACTTCAAAAACCGGGAGTATAACAGCACCCGAAGGTAGTGAGCTTGTAAAAACGCTTACCGATAACAATAATAACACCGTGGAGCTTTACGGATATAAATCGGGTTCCGATGAGCCGTTTATATGCTTTATTTCAATTAAAGATAACGACAAAAAACCGATTCAGCAAATAGAAATCAACAAATTCAAAACCTTTACCACAGACAGCGGAGATAATGTATATGTTTATGCAGATGAGAAAACCAAACAAGGCTATAGAATTATATTAAACACAGACAATAGTATTAAATCGGTAGAATATTGTGAGGACGCATTACAATACATAAAACTCATAGAGGATATTAATAAAGGCAATACATCTATCGAAGAACCTGTGGAGGAATTGCCGGAATTCTATACCGAAGACCCCGAAAATGAAATGTACCTCGGCAACGGCGAATTTGTAAAGCTTGCCGACCTTGAAGCCGATCCCAATGTGGCAGGTTCATATATTATCCGTGGTTCAATGGGCGGTTATGAATATGAACCGTTTGACAACAACAGCATAAGAAATCCAGATGATTACGATTTGAACGAAATGAAATGTATAGGCTCTCAAAAAGGACCCGTGGTAAGCAAGGATAAAATAATAGTACATGAAGGCGACAGCATCGGCAGTAAGGGTCTGATAGTAGACTCGTGCTACATCAGCGTAGCACCTCGCGTAATGTATAGCGAAACGCTAAAAAAAGATATTGGCATAGGCTATGATGTAATGGACGCAAAAATAACTCTGACGGGTGAAGTAACCTTTACGGGTATACTGCTTGCCGAACGCTACAATATAGAGAATTCGGAGCATGATGGCGAAAGCAGAATACTGTTTATGCCTTATTCTAAGGAATACCATGAGGCTGTGCCGTTCCTTTTTGATGTTGACGCTCAATATAAAGGGAGTAGCTGTGCTATGTTCTATAATTACAGCTGGGGCAATCCGCAGTTTGCGATTACAACAAGCGATGGTGTTATAAATATCGGTTATTTAAAGGATTGCGACTTTTTAAGTTCCGATACATTTTCAGAGGATGTGTATTATAAAGAGGCCACAATAACATTTTCAGAGATTACTTATATATCCACAGAAAGAGGCGGTATGAGCGGATTAATCGGTACTGTTGTATCGGTGGATAATATATGTGAGCTTGGGAAAAAGAAAGAGGTATAATATGATGATAATCAAAAACATAATAAAAGCAACTATAGCAACAACAGCTGTAATTTCATCGGCATTTGCTATGGTGTTACCAGGAAACGCATTATCACCTGTCACTTACAAAGCAGCATCAAACTACAAGTTGGTTCCTATGGGACCAACATCATGCGTAGTCATGTCATACACTATTAATCAAAGTAAACAAACAGCAACTGCAAAATATGTATTCGACGGTGGGACGGAGGTTCCAAACGGCGAAAAAAGAGTTTCAGTGGTTTGTGAATTAATAATTCCTACAAAAAATGGAGAAACTGTCATAAAGAATAAGACTAACGGTAACGGCGAATATTCCAGACTTGAAAAAATGACAAAAACAGTAGCATTGACTGATGCTGAAAAAGCAGCAGGATACAAAATACAGTTTGTAGATATATCTATAAATTGCACTTCTGGTACATACAAACCATTCTGGGCAGTCAGCTACACATATTAACTTTTGTTTAGCGACTGCACGTACGGTGGCACAACATGACGTGTTATAAATGTATCTATAAGACAAAAAAGGAAAAAAACGAAAGATGCTCCTGCGTGTAAAATATAATTACTGCTTATGTTTTTTGACACAGATAATAAAATAAAAACATAAATACAACTTATGAAAGGGCAATATTATGAACAGGAAATTAAAGCTTATAGGCACTGCAATACTGATTGCTACATTTGCGTCCACGTTTTCCGCCTGCTCGGATACAAAAACAGATGAACAGGCGAGATATATGCGAGTATACGGAACAATATATAATGACGGCGAGTTGATAGTTACCGAAAACGCAGTACTAAGCTTTTTACAGTATTCTGATATGAGTACAATTGCGCTATGCGGTCAGTCAAACTGCGACCACTCAAATGCTGTTACAGAGGACGGACTTCCGTGCCTTGCTTACGGCAAACAAACCTTGCCTTTTTTGTATAACGAAAAGCTTTACTGGTTCGAGGATAGATACGAAACCAAAGACGGAAAAGCAGTAGAATCCGCGGTACTTCACTCATCAGACCCGCTTGGTACTTCCGAAAAGGAAGTATGCAAAATAGAAGGCTTTTCCTGCGACTGGATAAGCACAAGCGTACTTAAAAACAACACCCTGCTGTTTTTCCCTTATCAGTCTGCTTATGACGAAAAAGGAGCGATTACAGGCGATAATACCAATCATTTCGGAGTGCTTGACATAGAAACCGGAAAATTTACCGATTTTGGTGCAACGGAAAACAATAAAACAAAGATTTTAGGTGTCTATGACAACAAATTTTATTTCAACAGCTCGGTGTACGACATTAAGACAGGAAAGTATAGTGAAAACACTATGCCGTCCGAGCCGCCTGCTGTCAGACTTAGCGATGATTACTATGCATATAACAATGACAGCAATATTGAAGTGTTAACTCCGAAGACCTCTGAACCGATTGTTATTCATAACGACAAGATATTGTCTGAAACCGTCATTTTGGGCGATTATCTGTTCCAATGCGATAATGCACAGTGGTATTATTATAATTTAAAGGATGAAGCTCCCGCAAGGCATGATATAAGCTATGGCGAAGGGCTTTATGCACAGGTATTGTCCGAGTACGAGGACAGCTATATTATCAGCGTCTATAACGCCGAAGAACAAACAGTAACAAAAGAAAAGGTAGCAAAATCGGATATTCTGGGGGAGTAAGATATGGCAAAAGGATTAAGTAGAATAGCTTTAATAGTGGCGACCATTGCGGTGGTTATGTTAATCTCAAGTTGTTCAGATGTAACAGAAAGCTCTCAAAGTAGTAACAAAGAGAAAAGTGTTACAAGTCTTGTCGGAGAAATATATCATGGCGACGGATATTTTATTCTTGACGAAAACGGTCTGCAAATAGTCAAGGAAGGTGCTGCCTATGACGAGAATAAAAAGCTATGGAACGCACCATTTGCCGCTGTGCGTAAAATTAATGATACTTTTTACTGTGACAGTTTTACTTCTCCTGATAAATTCGATGATAATATGAATTACAAAGGTGAAGTGCCGCAGGACAGCAAAAAAATGATAAAATTGCTGAAATCGGGTGATGTTACAGAAAGTGGGCTTACCGTCACCTCTGCAGTTTCGTCCGTTAAAGAAACACTCGAATACAATCGGGAAACAAATTCTACCGAGCCGGGAATATCGCAAACAGTATACACAGAAATCACATTAAGCGGAGAGGTTACTCTTGAAGGCGTATTGTATGTAGTTCTTGATGAAGATCTGTACATATCAGAAGAAAACAGCATATTGTTTTTCCCTTATCCCGAAAGCTTAAAAAATGCACTTGGTTTTTCACCGAGGTTTTCCGGTGATATAGAGAGTAGTTATCTTACCTCCAATGCTTCTAAAACAAGTGTATTGCTATATGGCGATTGTGTATATTTTTATGCAGGCAACACAGATAACAGCGAGTGGCTCACAAAGGATTTCAGAAATAAACCGTTTGGTACAGCAAAATTAACGGTCAGCGATATAAAGCTTATATGGCAAAGCGATAGTCTGGACAGGTTTTCCTTTACGGTAAAAAATGCGGAAAATGTTCAGGCTAAAAAGTAGAGGTGTAAAAAATGCTTCAAATTAAAAATCTTAATAAACATTACGGTAAAAAACAGGCTCTTTTTGATTTTGAGATGACCTTTAAAAACGGGGTTTACGGACTTTTAGGCCCCAACGGCGCAGGAAAATCAACGCTTATGAACATTATTTCAGATAACCTTGCACCAGACTTAGGCTCGCAGCTTTGCTGGAACGGCACAGACATAACTAAGCTTGGCAGTAAATTTCGCCGTAAGGTCGGATATATGCCGCAACAGCAGGCGCTTTATGACAACTTTACCGCAAGACGGTTTATGATGTATATATCAGCTCTCAAAGGAATTTCTACAGCAGTAGCAAGAGAGCAAACCGAGTATCTGTTAAGTGAAGTTGAACTGCATGATGTAATGGATAAAGCTATCGGAGGCTTTTCGGGCGGCATGAAGCAAAGAGTTTTAGTTGCACAGTCCCTACTCGGAAGCCCCGAGCTTGTTCTGCTTGATGAGCCGACGGCAGGTCTTGACCCAAAGCAAAGAGTTATCATACGGGATATGATACATAAAACAGCAAAGGACAAAATTGTCCTTGTAAGCACACATATAGTATCTGATGTTGAAACTATTGCAGATGAAATAATAATTATGAAGCAGGGCAGAATTGCCGCAAACGGAACTGTTGAACAGCTTGTCAGTGTTCTCCCGCACGAACGCCGGACACTCGAAAACGCATATATGTTGCACTTTCCCGAGAAAAACACGGCAGGAGGTGCTATAGATGAAAATAGCTCTGTATGAGCTTTACAAAGCGTTAAAAAGCAAAGTGCTGTTAATATTGTTTGTAGCACTGTTTTTGCTGAATTTAGCTCTTTCGGCAACATATACGCCTGTCCTTGGCGTACCCGATGAATGTATTCGTGAAATTAACAAGGTATATTTATCTACATCGGAAGAGGAAAAGCTGTCTGTCGCAGAGAGTATTGCAAACAAATATATAAAAGACAATGTGCTACAGAATATATTTCCGGACAAGAAATATGAGGATAAATTAAATCGGGTAAAAAACTACAATACCACAATCAGGAATATCAAAAGCGAAGCCGAACAGCGTTCAAAACCATCGGTTTTTTCTAAGGAAAACAGCTTTACACAGCTTAGCTTCAAGGATATTTTCACAGCATACAACAATGTAATTGAAAATAAACCGTCCTTTTATCCCGACTACGGAACAGAACGCTATATAAACAGCGCAGATACCGATTTAATGATGCTTGTTTTTGTGCTTATGCTGACGGTTATTGTATGCTGTCGCGACAAAATGACAGGCATGGCGGCGGTTATAAGACAAACTCCCAAAGGGCGTATTCACAGTGCAGGAGCAAAGCTGATAGCCTGCTTTTTGCTTACCGTTACTTCGGCTGTGTTGTTATACGGTACGGTATTGCTTACAGGTACTATTCGCTTCGGGCTTGGCGATTTATCAAGATGTATTCAGTCAATCCCGCAGTTTACGCTATGCAATATAAATATGACCGTGGGAGAGTATCTTGTTATCCACTTTTTATTCAAAACATCAGCCTTTTTTATAGTCGTTGTTGTAATGATGATTATATGTACTTTCCTTAAAAATGTTGCGGCGGCGTTTGCTGTTATCTCTGTTTGTAGTGGTGTTTCGATATGGCTTTATACTTCTATAAGTGATATATCGGCATACAACATATTAAAATACATAAATTTCTGCTGTTTTATAAGTCCACATCAGTTATTTTACAGATATTATCATTTAAACATTTTTGGAAAGCCCGTATCGGCTCTTACCGTCTGTGTAATTACAACAGTAATAATTCTTATCATGGCTTTGCTTATTTATTTTGCGGTTTATTGCTCAAGACGCGCTATATCGGCTTCAGGTAAAATATCGGAAATCTTTTCATATATTACAGTAAAACGCAAGCTCTCGGCAAATTTTGTTGTAAACGAGGTATATAAAACGGCAATAGCGGGAAAAGCATTGCTTGTTCTTGTTGTTGTCGCTGTTATTGGGTTCTGCAATTATCAGAATATGAGTGCAGGCTACGATTCCGAGCAAAAACGCTACGACAGCTATGTAGCACAGATAGGCGGGGAAGTGACGGATGAAACTCTGTTGTTTTTGGAAAATGAAAAGCTGGAATTTGAAAATATAAAGCTACGCTATGAAGAATTATTGACGCAGACACCCGCTGAATCGGATTATGAAAGCTACAATAAGGAATTGAACGATATTACAAAAAAGCTTGACTATGAGAATGCATTTAATAAGATATGTGACCGTGTGTCGGTTATTAAGTCTGATAAAAATAGCAACCTACAGCTCGTTTTTGAAGAAGGGTTTAACCGTCTTTTGTCGGTAAACGGCTATAAGGACGACTTCCTTATGTGTATACTCGCTACTATAGCCCTTGTGCTGTGTATATCGCCTATGATAGCATTTGATAATCAGAGAGGACTGACAAAGCTCCTACGTACTACAGAAAAGGGCAGAATCAAGCGCTTTGCCATAGACGGCGTAATAACTCTTGTTATCTCTGCAATAGTATTTGTAGCGGTATGGCTACCCGAATTTGTTTTCGTAATGAACAATTACAAGCTCTCATTCTTAGACGCACCCTTACAGAGTATTACGGCACTTTACGGTATGCAAACAAACGAAACAATATTGCAATACATAATTCGGGTATACCTGATACGGTTTTTCTCTATGCTCGCCTGCGGCTTTTTTATGCTGTGTGTATCAAAGCTATCGGCTAATCTTATAACCGCCTTTTCGGTAAATATTCTGTTATTTGTTCTACCCTTGGGGCTTTGCGTTGTCAGCGAAAGCTTTGTCGTGATATGGATATGTCCGTACCTTTCAGGCACCGCAGAGAGAAGCGCGTCACCTGCTAATCTCATTATCACCGTGATAATTTTCATAGGCTTGATATTGGTTGCGGGAGGTGAAGGCGTAAAGAAAGCGGTAGAGAAGATAGGTAAACGGTTTTAATATGATATTGTAGAGCTGAGCAAAACACAAAGTAAAAAGTCAGCAGCTACAAATGAGCAAAATGAAGATAACAGGCAGAAAAACCGCACTTCAAAGCACAGCTGTTAAATGACATATCTTTAGGTGAAATTATTCCTATGCCGATTTTTCTGTAAATATCATACTGATATTTTTCAGCTATAATAATCATATCCTCTTTTTGTAAATTTGTCAAGAGTTCATAATCATCAGCTGTATTAATATTTGCAATGAAAAGCAAATTATTGTTTTTATAAGCAGCTGAAAGTTTGTTTTCTAAAGTTTTGAATTTATCAATATTCATGACGAAACTCCTTTAATTAAAATGGTCAAAAATATCTTAAAATTAACCTTCAGAAATAAAAAAGCTATAAATCCATTATACAAGCGGTATAACAACGATAAATACTGCAAGTCCGATACCGAAAAATTCAGAAAACTTAATCCGGAAGGACAAACAAAATCTGAAAAAGTCCCGCATATATCTTTAATATAGCAGTATCATATTCGTATATAAAAGATATTCTGTCTTTCTGAAGGTAGTATAACTGGGTATTGTATAGACCTTAAATTCGGGGGGCTACCCCTGTTTTTCAAAAAAACAATGCAATAAACACATTTACCCACTTGACAAATGCCGCCGATAGCGTTATTATAATTACGCAGGCTGTTTAATTCTGTGATTGTGGGATTATCAGTGTGCTTATGAATGTTTTTAAATGAGATAAGCCCGGGGTGTGATCCGGGCTTATTTCTTTTCCTGATAAATCTGATAACCTTTGTACTATATGAATTGTCCGCATAAACTTTGCTGTTGTCATAACGCATTTTACGCTGTTTACGTATAAGACGCAGATTGACAAGATTGCTGATTATTTTCATAGCGGTATCACGCTTTATGCGTAGCTCATCGGCAAGGTCGTTGAAGCTTTTAAAGCAGTAACCGAGCTTGCTGTCAAGCGATTTAATAATAAGGATATATAAGCGCAATTCGATCGCTGTTAAGCTTTTGCCGAACACAGTTCGTTCTATTCGCGTATAGTTAGCCGACACCTTATTCTTTTCGGGATTTAAAACATATGTATATGTTCCCTTGCGATTATCCTTGCGGTAAGCCGCTAAAATGTGTGTAATGTAGCCCTTTCTCATTAAGCTATCGGTTATCTTGGATACTGTCTGCGTAGACTTTATACCGCAGTGTGAAGCTATAGTCTGCTGTCTTACACGCTTATATTCGTGTCCTGCTTTGCTTCGGATATTTGAATAAACAGAAAGCAGGTATGTATAAACTGCAAACTCGTTATGCGTCAGCTCGTTTGAGGTAATAACCGAGTTAGACAGCAGAAAATAACTTTTCATTTTCACACATCCTTGTATTTTGTTGTATTTTAACGTTTAAGCGGTTTTGTTGCTTGTACAGTATTTTTCTCATTCAACGCTCTGAACGCCTTTAAATCGTCGTTAAAGTCCTTGTTTAATGGTATATCTTTTGAAACAGCATATCCTTTCAGAGCATACTTGTCGCTAAGCTGCTCAGTAGCGTGTTTACCTGCATCATCATTGTCAAGGCAGAACGTTATTTCGGCAATAGGCTTATTCTTTAAAAACTCGTCAAGAGCAACATCTGATTTGCCGCCGAGCGATAGCATAGTCAACTGCTGCCAAGCGTCCTGTCCGTTGTTTATAGCGTAAAAGGACGCATAGGACAGCATATCAATTACAGACTCGAAAACATACAGCTTATTCTTATTTGTACCAAGTAAAGAAAACGAATATTTTTTATCGCTTCCCGGCAAATCGACACGGTATGTAGAGCTATCAGATACAGAACGACAAAACGCATAGCGTGACATAATACCGTCGCCGTTTACGGCGATCATATTTACATATTTTTTAGTAATGCCACGCTCGATAAGCTCAGGTATATGTTCACTGCTGAACCCTTCGCAGATATACTTTTCACCTTTTTGCTTCTGTGCCTGAAGCTCAACGGTAACATATTCCGGTGCGTTTTCAGGCACATCATTTTTGAAGCGATAAAACGGTGTGTTCGAGCTGTCATACCCGACAAGCTGAAGACCGCTGTAACCGATACCTTGATATAACTTACGGTCATAGATCAGCTGATTTACTATGTTATACTCCAGTCCACGGGTTTTGCACAAATATGCGATAACATTGCTGTAATTTCGCTGTCCGTTTTCCTTGTGATCCTGTTCAGGCAGTATAAGTCGATGAGCTTCGATTTTTTCTTCTGACGATTTCTTTTTCGTATTATATTTGGGTGAATATTCCATTTGAATATCGCCGCAAAGCGATTTAACGGCTTCGGTAAAGCTTTGTCCGTATATTTTCATACAAAACGCAATAGCGTTATTGCCGCCCTCGTCACGGCTGTTCCAATACCACCCTTTTCGGTCGTTTGTAATAAAAAGGCTGTCGTGAACATCGCAACGGTAGCCGTTACCGCTTTTCTTTACGCTGAAGCCTTCTGTTCTTTCAAGAAATTCTACCATATCTACATTTCTTGCACGCTCTATTTGCTCTTTTGTAACGTAGTTACTTGGTTTAGATTTAGAATAACTCATAAAAAGCTCCTTAAAAAAGAAAGCAACGATTTCCTCTTTTTCAGAGGTTGTCGTTGCTTGTTATTTTTATCTTCTATCCAGTACCATTGCCTACTGAATTCATCGGCAGTATCTCGCTTGATAATTTCTTTTTTCAGACGGCGAATGCGGAATGCCTGTGTTATAATTACAGCTAATAAAATTGTTATAAGAACGCTCATAGTAAAACCTACTTACTGCGTTTTTGTGATTGTGCGGGAAAATCAAAGTCGATTTTTCCGTCTTTAACGATAAGTGCCGCTGAGAATGCTTTGCCCGACTTTGAAGTAAATCCGTTTATTATTCTTGTTCGCTTATTAGCGCATAACATAGTCGCAATCGTGTCTGTAATACATTTTCCGCATATAGTTCCGGCTATAAAAAAATTACACCCGTTTTTATACCCGGTGCAGACCCATCCTTTAGAACTTTTTATCATTTCTTTTCCGCAAACAGGACATTTAAGACGTTCGGGAAATTCAAAACCGATCGTATTATCTGCTTTGATTGTTAGCTTCGCATCAAATGTTTTTCCGCTCTGAGATGTAAAGCCCTTGATGATAGATGTCGAACGTTTCAATGTAAGCTCTTTGGCGATTACATCTGATATTTTTTTACCGCAGATTTCATTTGCAATATAAAATCTGCAACTATCCGGGTTATCCTTGGAATAACCTGTACAGCACCAACCTACTTTTTTCTTAATTAAAGGTTTACTGCATAACGGACAAATAAGGGTGTTACCTGCCATTGCAGAAGTATCACTGTTTTTTATTAACTCTACCCATTTAGCTACAAGCTTTTTGTAATTATTCAAGAAATCATTTCCGTCAGACTTTCCACGGGCAATTTTATCAAGTTCCATTTCCATATCGCTGGTCATATCAACAGACAGCATATCGGGTACCGTCTTTTCAAGTGCATCGATTATATACATTCCTTTTTCTGTTGGCGTAATGCCTTTGATCATATTGCCGTTTTTTTGGTTCTACGAGCAATATAGCCTTTTTCATACAGCTCTTTAATGATACCTTGACGTGTTGCGGCAGTTCCCAGTCCACGCTTTTCAAGTTTAATTAAGTTGCGAGTTTGTTCATCTTCTATATTATCACCTGCAAGCTCCATTGCCGTAAGCAGTGTAGCATCGGTATAATACTTCGGTGGCTCATTTTGTCCCTCTTTGACATCGAAACCGATAACTTTATAATCGTTATCCTTAACGATTTCGGGCAACCCGATTACCTTCGGCGTTGCATCAACAGCAAACCAACCGGGACTGATTATATTCGTTCCGGTTGCTGTAAACAGCTGATTATCAATCTGAAAAACAGCTTTGACATTTTCTGTAACAGCTTTCGGATAAACAGTACGGATAATTGATAACGCAAGCAAAGTATATGCCTTGCGCTATTGACTTCGGTCACCTTGTATGTACCCAACGGGAGCTTGGTTATATTAATTTTACTGCCACTGAGCTTTAAGCTGTTGGCGGTAGTCTGAGTACCTGCGTACACATACGCTCCTGCCGAGCCTGTGACCTTGATAAACTTACCGCCGCTGTCCTGCACCATAAAAGTAACGTTCTTTTCAAGATTTGCCTTTTCAGCAGATGTAAGAGTTGTATCGGACAGCCATACTTTCTTTATCTGAGCCGTACCGCTGTCCTCGCTGTTTACAAACGGTACAGACGCGGTTTTCCCGCTTGCGATAGTTATCGTCTGAGAAGCCTTGTTTACGGTATAGCCATCCGGTGAGCCGTACTCATACACGGTATATTTGCCTGTTGGCATATCCGAAACAACGAACTTGCCCGTGGCGGGATTTACATACAGCGATGTAGCTGTAGTCGATGTTCCGGTAAACGAATACGTTCCGCTGTACTTCGTACCGCTGACGGTGATATATTTGCCGTCTGCGTTCTTGATACGGAAATATATCTGCTGATTTTTTGCGTTTGCGGATATTGCGTTACCGTTTGTATCCACCCAAGTTTTTATTACTTCGCCCGTTCCGGTATTTCTTGTATTCGTGAAAGTGACCGTACCCGTACCGCCTGCTGTAACGGTTACCGTCTTGCTTGCACCGCTTGTTCGGGTGTAATAGGGTATCGAGCCGTCCGAATTCTTTCCGTATTCAGATACCGTATATGTTCCTGCAGGTAACGATTTTACTAAAAAAGTGTTACTTGAGTTTAATTTGAACTGGCTCACAGATCCGCTTGCAGAATAAGTATAGCTACCCGCAGAACCGGTTGCCTTGACAGCAACTCCCGAGCTGTTTTTTACAGTAAAATAAATGTCGCTGTTATCAGCTTTTGTACTCGAGTTGTCGTTATTATGCTGCCATACTTTTTTTATTTGAGCTGTGCCTTAACTGTCAGAATAAATAGCAATTTTTGCTTCACTCGGGTCGTAATCTTGTACGAATGTCGCAGAAGTCTGCGAGCCACTGCCGGAGATCATATACATCGGTGCAACATCAACAATATTATTCTGATACTTACTGCAATTACGTTTAGCTGTAAGCGTTATAGCCGAGCCGGATGGTATAGGCTTTGTTGACTTTATAACGAGCTTTCCTTCGGTGTCTGTAATTATCGAAAGATAGCTGTATTTTTTAATTGCCGTCTGCCAGTCATAATACTTAGACACATTTTTACTATCAGTCAGCGTTATTGTGAATGTTCCATCGCTGTTAGTCGTCATTTTCTGCTTTGTTGGCGTATCTTTTTTACCTACTGCGTATGACGGAATTGTCGTATGGCTTAACATCTGCTCTTTGATCTTGTTATAGCAAGCCTTGACATTTGTAGCCATAGAGCTTGACATACCCTCGGTGAATATACCGACAGCCGTGCTTTCGGCAAAGTTGTTGAACCAACCGTCACAGATATTCCAGATGACAATCTGCGTTGCGATACGTTCAGTATCAGCGTTGTAGCCATAGTTTGTTGTACCCTGATAACCATAAATAAGTGCGTGCTTGAGATTTAGTTTCTGCGCTCTTGATAAATCATCGTAATAATCCTGAGCGGTATAATCACCTGTCCACGCATCCTTTGAGGACTGAATACAATACGCTACCTGTCCTGTTGAGCTACCAACATTGAGCTTGATTATCTGTCCGTATGTGCTTGTGTTCAGTCTGCCGTTGAAGTTATATGAATAACCGTACCAGTCAACATATAACTTCTGATTTGAGCCGTTTGCGATATTCATTCTTGTAGCCGCAAGCGTATTTACACTTATTGCCGACATAGCAATAACGACAGCTAAAACTAAGCTCAACATTTTTCTGAGTTTGTTTTTCATACCGATTTCCTTTCTTGGGTTTGTATTTGTATATATAAAAAAGCAGTCCTATGAAAAGGCTGCTTTGAATTTTCGTATTAAATTTTACATTCAGAAAAGAAAAAGAGCCTTGAATTTATACTTTCAAAGCTCTTAGAATATTAAATTGTAAACGGTATCAGTAACACGGGAAGAATACATAAGCCGTCAAGTCCTGGCAGGCAGTATCATTGCTAATATCAATGCCCCAGTGTTCTTTTGCCCATTGGCAATATTCGCTTGCAAGGCAATAGTCTATGCACGTAGCGCCTAAACCTTCTTCGTAATTAAGTTGAATATCTCCACATAGTATATTTATCATTCCTTCTTTGGTATTTGTATATCCATAAAAGAAATTAGGTTTAGGAGAATTAGCATATACCTGAGCCCAACTGCTATGCTGATATACTTTGCCTTTGACTGTATCGAAGTCAGACGGTTTACAGTAACCGTAACCATTGTCCTTTGCGTACTTTTCGCAAGCCTTTAATATATCTTCACAGTCCTGCTTTGTAAATCTCCAGTTATCATCGGCAGGCTTGCTTTCCTGCTTCTTTGTGGTGGTGGTTGCAGGCTTTGGTGTTTCCGCTTTCTTTGCGGTCGTTGTAGTCTGTATAACAATCTTGCTGTCGCTCAGATAATCACTATGTATGAACGTACCATCCTTCAGCTTGAAATAACCTGTATCGGTCTTGGTTGTTACCGTGACTTTATCGTTCACGCTGTACAGCTTGACGGTTTCTGCACCGAGTACAGCTTTCTTACGGCTGTAGCAGTCTGTGTTGACGTACTTTGTACCGCTTGCCTTTGTTTCTGTCCATTCGGGTGCGGGCTTAGTCGTTGCTACTGTTGTTGTCGGCTTAGGCTTTGCTGTTGTGACTGCTGCTGTAGCAGCTACTGTCGTTTCTGCCTTTTTTGTTTCCTGTGGCTTTGTAGTGACAGCGGTAGTTACTGCTGTTGTCTGAGCAGTAGTTGTTTCTGCTTTCGGCTCGTCAATCCTATCCATTACCGTTCCCGTCACTGCCGGAGCGGTCGTTGTAACCGCCGTTTCAGGTACGGAGGACGTTGTGCTGTTCGCATTGCCTGCCGTGCAGGCACTGGTCAGTATTACGCTGATGAGCGTTATTGCCGTGAGTATGGTGTGGGTACGTTTCATTTTGTCCTCCTTTGTGGGATTGGTAGATTGCCCTTAACTGTTTAAGATGGCTTTTATCTGTTCTTCTGAAAGTCCGCTTTTTCTCATTTTTGAGATCATTTCTGCTTCTTTTCTTTTTTCGCCTTTCTTAAGTCCGACTGCTTCGCCCTCGGCTCTTGCGTGTGCCTTTTCGGTTGCTTCGATATGCAGAGCCTTTTCACGCATTTCCGCAAGCTCTCTTGTCTTTTCGTCCGCACTCATCTTATGCAGTACAACTACTGCGTCCTGTATCTGCTTTACGCCTGTCTGCTGTAACATATCAAGTTCATCCTCCGTTTCCGCATTGATAAGTCTGAGCCATAGCTCCTGCTTGTTGTTCTTGTCGATATTCTTGCCTATTTTCTTCAGCTCGAAGTAATGAGCCGTGAATTTATCCGTAAGCTGTTCGTTTCTGCTGTCCTCTCTCATTGAGAACGATGAATGATATTTTTCGCAGTCAAAGAGATTGAAGTTGATGATATTTATCGAAATGCACTGGTTCAGCGAGCCGTACACCTCTCCGCTTTTAAGCTGTCCGCTGTACAGCTTAGACAGGTAGTAGAGCGAACGGTCCTTGTAATCGCCCTCGTCCTTTATCTGCATTTCAACGTTTATCAGTCTTCCATTGGCTTTCATACGAATATCCATACGGCTGTATTTCTCGGTTATGCTGTCCGGCATTATCTCGGAATTGAGTACAACGAGGTTTTCTATCGAATCATACGGTATACCGAGCGTATCCGATAAGTAAGCCTGTAGTAAATGCTGATTTCCCTCGTCCGTAAACAACTTCTTGAATATTATATCCAGCTTTGCCTTTACTATATTCGAATCCCTCTTGGCGTGCCAACCGCTTTGATTACCAAAGCGGTTTTTCTTTTGCATATTATATACAGAAAAGGCGGAACGGTTTTTTATGCTGTTCCGCCTTATATTATTCCGTTTTAACAAATTCAGATACCCATTGGATCCCCCAGAACACCGTAAGATGAATAGCCGGGTCAGACAGCATAAGTACCGCACGCTCCGTTTTACTTGAATCATCGTCCTGCACTCTGAGTATCTGATAAGCAATACCCGCAATTCCGATGAACACGGCAGGAAGCATACTTGTGGCGAAGCTCATTGCAACGCCGTATAAAACAACCGGTCCGCATGTGCCTATAAGCCTTTTTAAAAAGTAACGTGACGTATCGACCTTTCCGCAGAGTGTTATAATTATTGCAATTACACTGCATATTATAGCTCCGAAGCAAACATACCGCCACAAAGCGTCAAGCCGTGTAAACGCTGAAATTCCGCCTGCATAAAGAAAGTCGGTAACAGTGCGTGCAATGCCCCATATAATAATTAACACAGGAAAAAGCAATGATTGTAAAAGTGCCGACTTGTCGTTTGTGAACATGGTACACCCCGTTTATGGAAATCGCATTGAAGCTGTTATGGTATTTATTTATGATACCTTTTCCCTGCAATAATACTATACGCCCTGTAAATCTGCTCCAGAAGCATCACCCTTGCAAGCTGATGCGGAAACGTCATCTTCGACATCGACAGTTTTATATCAGCCATCGCCTTTATCTTCGGTGCAAGCCCGAACGAGCTTCCGATTATGAAGTTCACCGCCGACTTTCCCTGCACCGCCGTATCGCTCAGCTTAGCGGCAAGCTCCTCGCTTGAAAGCTGCTTTCCCTCAATGCACATAGCAACGGTAAGAGCGTTCTTCGCCAGCTTCTTTTCGATCATTTCAGCTTCTTTTTCGAGTGCGTCCTCTATCTGCCTGTCAGACGGCTCATTTGGCAGTGCGACAGGCTCAAGCTCATATATTTTCAGCACACAGGAGCCTCCGAGCCTCTTTTCATATTCCTTGCAGGCATCTCTCAGATAGCTTTCCTTCAGTCTGCCGAGGCAGATTATATTAACACCTTGCATCAGCGTCTTTTAGCGTAGCTTTCAAAGCGGCGCTTCTCCTTTGATGCCAGCTTTCTGCGCTTGGAGTTTTCTATCGTTCTTGTAACGATAAAGCAGATAAGCAGTACAACTATTCCGACAGCCGAAACCTTGAACCACGGCTTGTCAAACTCGTCCTTTGCTTTTTCTATATAATATTCCACGTCCGATCTGGCAACATTGTTGTTTGCCACAAGGTTCATCGTGGTGATAGTTTCGCCCTTGAATTTAACGTCCATTACGCCGAGTATATCGCCCTTTTTCACGGGAGCCTGCACGCTTTCATATGCCTTAAAGACCTTCTGCACTCCCGATTCCTTTACCGATTTCGGCATAAGCGCCGTGTAATCGCTTTCGGGTGTCAGTATAACGTGCGTTGCACTCTCTCCCATTTCGACCTTGACTTCGGTTATCTGCTCGTCCTTGTTTACAACGGTAGCCATTTCAAAGTTTGTGAATGCCCACTTGTAGAGGTTGAGTGCATCCACCATCGAATACCAGTCGTCATAGTATTCGCCGTTCTTGTCCTTTACCGGTGCGCCGAGCGTCACAAGGATATAGTTGTACTGATTCTTAGCGGCTGAAACAAGGCATCTTCCGGCTTCGTCCGTAGTGCCGGTCTTTGTGCCGTATGCGTATTCATATTCGTAAACACTGCCGGGACGAAGAAGTGAGATGGTGCTGTATATAGAGTAACCGCTGGGGTTAGCGTCATTTTTCGGCATCTCGTATTCGTATGTGCTTGTTATTTTCTTGAACAGCGGAAACTTGTCGTAGGCGTATTTTGTCATTTTATACAGGTCTTCCGCAGTTGTGTAGTTGTTGTCGTTATGCAGACCGTGAGCGTTCACAAAGTTTGTTCCGGTACAGCCAAGCTCCTTCGCTTTTTCATTCATCATTCCGATAAACTTTGTGATGCTTCCTCCGCCTATATTATAGGCAAGAATGTTTGCCGCTTCACAGGCAGACGGGAGCATAAGCGCATACAGACAGTCCTTGTATGTCAGGTTGTCCTGCAGCGGCTCTATCGCCGCATTTGACGGGTCGCTGTAGTTCGGGTCCTCGTAGAAATCGTTGAAGCAGTCATAAGGCACTTCCACCTTCTTTGATAAAGAGCCCTCGGACAGATGCTCAAGCGCAATTATGCAGGTCATTATTTTTGTGGTTGAAGCAGGGTACATTTTCTTGCTCTCGTTCTTCTTGTACACCACATCTCCCGTATCGGTGTTGACCATATACACAGCCTCGCTGTATATCTTGTCGGTGTTCGGGTCAAAATCATATACCTCGTCGTCGTTTTCCGCAAAAGCGGTAACGGAAAGCGAGCATAACAGCATAGCCCCGCAAAGCAGAGCAGACGCAAAGCGTAATATCTTCTTCATAATTTATTCAGTTCCTTTTCATCGGAGATTTTTAAATATGTTCCCTATTATTGTATCACATATCGCCGAAAAAGAAAAGACTTTTTTGCTTGTTAATATTTTATTTTGCGTATTCTCCTTGTCGGCTTTCCTTTTTTGTGTTAAAATAGAATAAGAATTTTCTTACAATTCGGCAAGAAAGCCGTATCCGCCGAAAAAGCGGAGTAAAATACAAAGGGGTGATAGTATGAACGGAAATGTGCGGAGAAATACCAAAACAGCTTTTGTCTGCGTATTGTTTATAATAATTGTTTCTTTGTTTTTCTATCTTCTTACCGCAGGCACAATGCCGGAATCTGTCGATATACCGTCCACAGACAAAATAGCTGATGTCGATTTGTCAAAGCAAGGTGTCGGTATAGATATATCCTCCGGCGAATATTACACAGGACGGCTGTATACCCCGGACGATTTTGCAAAAGGCGAAATATCGCAGGGCGATCCCGATGATAAATACGCCACATTCCGCATAGTACTGCCCCTTGAAAAAGGCGTCACCTACGGACTTTCCGGAGAAACGGCGACTTATGCGCAACAGGTTTATATTGACGGAAAACTGCTCAGCGAGGTCGGTAAGGTGTCCGATAATGCCGAAGAATTTGTCCCTGCGACAGACAGATACACGCTATATTTCACCGCACAGGCAGATACTGCGGAGATAATAATCCGTCACGCATGGTTTAATCACAGGACAGGCACGATACAAAAGCTGTACCTTGCAAAAGCTCCGCTTATATCCGCAAACGACAGGGCACAGACCGTTTGTGACGGACTTATTGCAGGAACTCTGCTTGCTATGGCAATATTCTTTTTCGGAATGTTCCTTCTCGGAAACAGAAAACGCAGTATGATGTGGTTTTCACTCACCTGTCTTACTGCGGCTCTGCATTATCTCATATACGAAAGCAAGCAGATAGGCGTACTGTTCCCCTATCTTGACTGGTACACTGAGCATAAACTCGAATACATCACGAATATACTTTACTTCGTGTTTATACTGCTCTACGCCTTTGCCGCACTCGGATTAAGACCGCATAAGCATTTTGTTGTGACCTCCGTATGCTCTGCAGGTGCGATATTGCTGTTCTACATCTTTACACCGTCAACCGTTTATACGCATTTTACCGTTGTTGCAGGCGCTGTTATGGCGGTATATCTGATTCTTTCTTCTGTATATATCTGTGTTACGGCGGTAAAACACAGGCTTATGGGCTACATTGACAGCATTATAGTATGCTCAACCGTTGTACTTACCACAGTCGTTTATTTAATAGAAGGGCTTACCTACTTCACGAAGATATTCTATATCCGCTCCTATGCGACTATATTGTTCGTGTTCTGTAATGCGGTCATGCTTACTATAAATCTTTCAAGAACAGAGCGCCGCCTTGACGAATCGAAACAGCGTGAATCGCAGGTCACCCATATGAATGAAACGCTTGAAAAGCTCGACAGGCTGAAAACCGATTTTATGCACAATATCGCCCACGAAATGAAAACTCCGCTCACGGTAATGAGCGGATACGCACAGCTTACCGAAAAGCAGATAGAAAAGAATGTCGTAAACGATGAAACATTGTCAAATCTTGAAACGATTTCAAGCGAGGCTCAGCGTCTGTCCGATATGGTGACAAAGCTGCTCTCGGTATCTCATAACGAGGTCACAGCAATGGAGCTGAGCAGGTTTGCCGCAAGGGACGTTCTTTCCGATGCGGCGGCGGTTTGCAGACCTATACTTGCAAAGCACGGCAACCGACTTGTCACAAGGGCGGATAACTGCCCCGATATAATAGCAAACCGTGAAATGCTGCTTCAGGTACTTATAAATCTGGCTGTAAATTCGGGCAAGCATACCGAGAACGGAACAGTGACATTTTCGGCAGAAAAATCCGCCGAAGGTGATAATTTCGCCGTGTTCACAGTATCCGATACCGGAACGGGAATATCCCGTGAGGCGCTTGCACATCTGTTTGACAAAGGTTACAGCACGGACGGCGGAAACGGGCTGGGACTTTATATCTGCCGTGATATTATAGAATCGACAGGCGGCGAAATAACCGCAGACAGCAGTGAAAACGGAGCGGTGTTCCGCTTTACCGTACCGTGTGGAAAGGAAGATGCAAAGTGAGTACGATTCTGCTTGTAGAGGACAATCCGCATATAATGAAGATAAACAGTTCGTGTCTTTCTATGGAGGATTACAGCGTTCTTGAGGCGGCAGATGCGGCGCAGTGCCGTTATATGCTGTCGAATAACGATGTCGATCTTGTGATACTCGATATAATGCTCCCTGACGGCGACGGAATATCGCTTTGCCGTGAGATAAAGGCAAAATACGATATTCCGATACTGTTCCTGTCCGCACTCAGCGAAAACGATGATATTATAACGGCGCTTAGAGCAGGCGGCGATGATTATCTGCCGAAGCCCTACGATATTCAGGTGCTTATTGCAAGGGTAGAGGCTAGGCTTCGCTCAGTACGGAAAGACAAGCGTTATATCTCATTCGGAAGGCTCAGACTTGATACGGTTTCAATGGCGGCATATTTTGCCGACAACGACCTGCTCACCACCCAGAAAGAGTTCTCGATTCTGCTGATGCTTGCCCGTAATATCGGCAGTACAGTGCCGAAAGCCGAGCTTTATGAAAATGTATGGGGCCTGCCGTATTCCGACAACGCAAATGCGCTGTTCACGGCGGTTTCACGGCTTAATAAAAAACTCGATGATAACAAAGCCGATGTGACTATCACCTACGAATGAGGTAAAGGCTACGCACTTGAAAGCATATAGACTAAACGAAAATCGGTTTCTGCTTGTTTCGCATCCGCACTGCCACACTTGCCTTGCACCAACGCCCTTGCCTCCCTTGTCAAAGGGAGGTGGCTTGACGGCAAGGCACAAGCCTTGATATTGTTGCTTTCTGTTTATGACACGTCCGCCTTTTTATTCACTAAACTTTTCTGCCGTCAAGACGTAGGGATTGTCACTCCACCAACCTTTCCAAAACCGCACTATCCCACCCGCATTCCGTACTGCAATCGTCTATATGCGTTGATATGCTTTCGCATCGGCACTATCCCTCTCGCTTTTCGTAGGGGAGCGGGCTTGCCCCTCCCGTTGCACCAATCCTTGTTGTTTCCACTAATCTTTGCAAAAGAACACTTATCACTTGCCTTGCTCGCTCCTCCCGTTACACCGAGCCTCTCAATCCCCACAACCTTCTCAAAAGCACATCCATCGCCTCGCACCATCCCTTCGCCCCTCACCCCTCAATTTCCCGTTATTCATCATCGAACATTCATTTCCTCCCTGTATACCCTTGACAACTTCCGCCGATAATTCTATAATAAAAGCAGTATCTTCCATATCAATATAAAGGTGTGATGTAATGAACTTCAAATGGGATAAAAAATATCTCTACTGGGGAGTGACCGCATTCCTCGTTATCGCCGCCGCTATCGTGTTCTTCCTCGGTCTGTCACAGATTAAAGAAATACTCGACAGCATCTTCTCGTTCCTGTCTATACTGACCCCCGTCCTGTACGGCTTTGTAATAGCGTATATTCTCTGCCCGATAGCGACTTTCATCGAAAAGCCGTGCCTGCGCAGATTGTTCTATACAATACAGGACAAAAAGCGTGAGAAGTTCGAGCGTGAACACCCCAGCGAAGAACCGCCGCCCAGGACCTTCCCCGTCCGCAAGGTCGCAAGAGTTATGAGCGTGGCTATAACTATGATTCTTGCCCTGCTTATACTCACAGGTATAATCTGGGTACTTCTCCCTCAGCTTATCGACACTATCACTATGCTCGTAAACAATATGCCTACCTATGTCACACAGGTCAGCGACTGGGTATCGCAGACCCTCAGAAACTACCCCGAGGTAGAGGCTTATGTCCTCCAGTTCACCGGCGGCATTTCCGATATGCTCAACAACTGGCTGTCAACCGAGCTTCTCCCTCAGATGAACAATATATGGAATCTGATTTCGTCCAACGTCATGAACATAATCAGCGTGTTCATGAACCTCCTGCTCGGCTTCGTTATCGCCATCTACTTCCTCAACAGTAAGGAGCTTTTCGCCGCTCAGTTCAAAAAAATCCTCTACTGCCTGTTCAAGCCTAAGGTCGCTACAAAGATTATCAACAGCACCCGTGAGGTAAATAAGTCCTTCGGTCAGTTTATCACAGGAAAGATACTCGACAGCTTTATTATCGGTATGGTCTATGTACTGCTTATGAGCATCTTCAATATGCCCTATGCTGTACTCTGCGGTGTTGTTATGGGTATATTCTGCATCATTCCCTATTTCGGACCGTTTATAGGATATATCCCGTGTATGCTGCTGCTCGTCCTCGTTGACCCGATCCAGTGCATCTATTTCACCATTATGGTCGTTATCATCCAGAACATTGACGGTAACGTCCTCGCCCCGAAGATTATCGGCGACTCGACCGGACTTTCGAGCTTCTGGGTTATATTCGGTATGCTTGTCGGTCAGGGCTTGTTCGGTTTTGTCGGTCTTATCATCGGTATACCCCTGTTCGCCGTTGTATACAGCTTCACAAAGAACAGGGTCAAAAAACGACTCGAAAAGAAAGACCTTCCCTCCGACTCAAACGTGTACCGTGACATCGACCATATAGATGACGAAACAAACGAGCCGGTCTATTTCCCTCACCCCCCTTATATGAAAAAGGAAAAGGAAAAGCACGAGTTTAAAGATATAAAGAAAATCTTCGTCAAGAACAAAAATTCCGACAGCAAAAACACGGATGACAAAAAGCAGAAATAATGTTATTATTTCAGTCTGTCGAAAAACCTCTATCGTTGATAAAAAAGGGGTCGCAGGGGCGTAGCC
>OGXR01000656.1_pt1 | contig 27361 bp, 25 predicted proteins | sample 1576331 | NCBI WGS metagenome assembly OGXR01 (sample SAMEA3541473, study PRJEB24748) | human gut metagenome | biome: human gut; feature: human-associated habitat; material: faeces | place: China | collected 2012 | reverse complement strand
CAAAATGATAATTGAAGCCGTCCGTGAATGGAATGAAGAAGAAATCGTCGAAGTCACAGATGCTCCGATTGATCACAAAAACATGCTTGTTCTTGCTGTTGCAACAAGCATCGACGCGCTCGCAGTCGGCATCACGTTTGCTTTTCTTAATACTCCGATCATTGAAGCAATTAGTATTATTGGTATCACAACCTTTGTACTCTCTATCATCGGAGTTATCGTTGGCAACTTCTTCGGAAGCAAATATAAAAGCAAAGCAGAATTTATCGGTGGTCTGATCCTGGTTCTTCTGGGCGTCAAAATTCTTCTGGAACATCTCGGAATTCTTGCTTTTTAGCATAAATATACCCCATATATCACCTTGTGGTATATGGGGCATATTTTTTTCTAAAAGCACATTGACTTTTAATGAAAAGTCGTTAACTATATAAACGTATTTGCTTCTCCAAGTGCTACTGACCAGAATCTTATTTGTTAAGCTTTCTGTTTTTCAAACAGTTTCTTAACACCCTGAATTGCTACCAGTACACCAAGTATCAATAGTAATATCGCAAAAATGAGCTGTAAGGTATTTCCCATATCCAGGCCTGTTGTGAACAGAGCTCCTGAAAGTTTTGTAATTGTCATACCAAGTGCTGTAAATGTTACTGCCATCATAAATACCATCGGAATCCAGAGTAAAACAGGAAGCCATCCGAAAATTGCAGCCTGAATAGGTCCGTTAATCGGGCCGGCTCCTGCAATAGACGCAAACTGATGCCCAAATACTACATTTGTATCAGCTGGTACATAATCAACTCCGTCTTCCAGCTCATATGCTGGTGTTTTAGCTTTGGGATCAATTCCCCGTTTGTTCTGAAGATAACGGCCATACAGAAGATATGCTCCTCCGAGCACTACAATGGCTATTACCATCATTAAGATTCCACTCATATTATTACCTCTTTCTTTTGTTTATCTTAATTTTATTTATATATTATGTTTACTCTTTTTTTAATAAATTTCAATAAATATTTTATACATAATTTATTTTTTATTTCTATGATTTTTGTTTAATTTACCAATCGGTTATAATAGGTATTCATTCTCTTTATGCTGTCTTTGTCTCAGCGGCTTCTTCTGCCTTTTTAGCAGCCATTTTGTCCTTTAATGCAAAGGCTCCGGCAAGCAGTGTGCCTGAGATTGAATGCCATGTACATGACACTGCACAGATGATGGCTGATTCAGGTGTTGAAGCAAACTGTGCTGTAGTGGTGGCAAGGTTTGTGGCAAGACCTGCATTCTGCATACCAACCTCGATAGAGATGGTTCTCTTCTTGGCTGTGTTCATGCCTACCAGCCTTCCTGCACCGTATCCGAGCAGATATCCAAGTCCGTTATGTAACAGAACTGCCGCAAAAATTACTACTCCTGATGTAAAGAACTTTGAGCCCTGTGATGATACAACACCACCTACAACGAATGCCAGGCCAAGCACCGCAATACCCGGCATAACCTTCTGAGCCTCGGCAAATGCCTTTTTCTTTCCAAGCAGGTAGTTGAGTAAAAATCCAACCGCTACAGGAAAGATTACAGTCTCAATGATTGACACAAACATCGGAAGTGCCTTGATTGAGACATGTGTTCCGCTTGCAAGCAATGATACCAGAAGCGGTGTCATAAATGGTGAGAGCAATGTGGAAACTGTTGTCATTCCAACTGAGAATGCCACATCACCACCGCAGAGGTATGACATAATGTTTGAAGAAACACCACCAGGACAGCAGCCTACGAGGATAAGTCCAAGTGCGATTCCGTCAGGCAGATTCAATGCCTTTGAGATACCAAATGCAAGAAACGGCATGATAAGATACTGTGCGATTGCACCTACACATATATCAAATGGTCTCTGTGCGAGTATCTTGAAATCCTGTGTCGTAAGTGTAAGTCCCATACTAAACATGATGATTCCGATAATGATTGACTGACATGTGAACTTGTTGGATACCGGATCCACAAACAGCATCTGATTTACCCAGGCCATCAGATTCGGAACCAGAAATGTGACTACGGCGATTGCTATGACAACTATCGATGTGTAGTCTGATAAAAATTTACTTACTTTTTGTAATGCTTTCATTGTAAGCCTCCTTAACATTTTTCTGCTCACTAAAACTCTTTTATGGAATTAAAAAATCCCTTTCCAGATTGAATAATCTGAAAAGGGACGAAATAATCCGCGTTACCACCCTGATTCCACAGTGTATTACTGTGACACTCTGCATACCAGCATATGCTTTCCATATAACGGTGGACACCGGCGAGGTTTACAGACACACATAATGCTTTCAGCCCGCTTCTTAGAGAGGATATTCCAATCTGATCATTGCCTGTTCGCACCGCCCACAGGCTCTCTGAAAATAAATACAAATCGGACCTTGTTCTCATCAACGAATTTTGGTGAACATATTTATTTAAATCTTGTTTTGTATTATAGCCCTCTGACACTATATGTCAAGAGAATGATACAAATTTGTACTATAACATTTATTTATAGCTTTTATTCATGTGCTTTATTCTTATTATTATTCGTAATCTTTGTTGTTATACTCATCATTCCATGACTGCTGTTGTGATGTACCGTAGGAATTTTGAGCATCCCCGCCCTGAGCTGCGCCGTTTCCATACATGTTCTGGCCGTACTGCTGATTTGTGCCATTTCCGTACATGTTCTGACCATACTGCTGGTTCGCTCCGTTTCCGTACATGTTCTGACCGTACTGCTGGTTTGCTCCGTTTCCGTACATGTTCTGGCCGTATTGCTGGCCGTATCCGTTTGAACCATATGGATTATAGTAGTTATTATTACTATTGTATCCATCTCCCACATAAACAATGTTTTTGTTGAAGGCAATAATACAGACAAAAATCACATTGAGGAATATCAATCCACAGGCAAATCCTGCGCCCTTGCCAAACGCATGTGCCAGTCCGATACAGCAGAGGATATTTATAACCAATGCCGCAATCATTCCTGCAATAATCAGAATAAGCGCAAATATCAGCATACCCATGTGAGCTCCGATGCGATTTCCGGCATATCCATAGGTAGAATCATAATACGACCCCATATAACTGGATGTCATAACGGAAAGTCCTGAGGCAATAATCTCATACATCAATAAAATACATCCTGCTATACTTGCGATACTTGCCACAAGATATCCCCAGAACAGCTTCTGTTTCCCTGCAATCCTGAATTTTACATATGAGCTGTAAAACGGTACAATAGCCGCCCAGCCGTGCTCTCCTGCCTTTGCATACATAATCCATGATGCAACAATTGTCAGTACCATAACTGCCAAATTGATAAACGACTTAAAGCCGTCAATCATACTCATAATAGTATAATATGTGCTCATTTTTTCTCCCTTTCATAACCAAAGTTTGTTTGTTATTCAAAGTATACATCACCACCGGTCAGAGTGCAATAATTAAAAAGCTTTTGGAGCTTGTATAATTCACTCATTTTAAGATTCTAACAATACTCCTTTATATATTCACCAAAATATGGAAGTGCAAGTGAGATATAGCCCTGTCTGGAATTTAATATACCTCTTTTTATAAGACGATCCCTGTACATAGAGTAGCTTCCTGACTTCTCTCCCATAAGCTTAAGCACTTCTTCACGCTTGTATTCTTCCTTTTCTGTCAAAAGTCCTGCAAGAAACCTGTCCATTTCAGTCATCTCTTCCCATATTTTTTCATAAGAATATGCAAACAATTCAGCTTTGAGTTTTGGTAAAATATCTTCTAACAATTCATCCAACTTTTTCTTAAAATACAACACTCCCAATTCCTGAAATGCATATGCGTATCCTTTTGTAATTTTCGCCATTTCACGAGCCTCATTACTGTCAATATCCAGCTTACTCTTATACATTTCAGTCATTCGTATCATATTAAGAGGCTCCGTTTTAACTGTTGCCGCTCTTCTGAAAAATGTAAGATTTTTGACATTGCTCAATTCCTGTATATTTTCATACAAGCCTGTACACACAAAATAAACCGGATACCCTGCTCTGAGCCATCTGCCATATTCAGACGCAAATTTTATCATCTCTTCGGACTTTGAAACCTCATCTATTCCTATAAGTATCTTCTTCCCCTTTTTCTGTGCAGCCTGTATCATTGTCTCAACTTCTACACCGATATCAAAGAAATTATTATTGTTTTCTGCCGTATAGCCGATTCCACCACCTGTTCCCATCACTGTTGCAGAGAGGTTTATCCCTGTTGTTTTCTTATCCTGTGAACCAAAACCGGCCTTTACAAGCATTGCCGCTATCTGTCCCAGTATATCTCTTGCAGGATTTACATCAAAAACAAGCCAGTTTATATATCTGCTTTCATTGGTTCTTAATTCTTCCTCCACCTTTGCAAGTATAACGGTTTTACCGGAGCCTCTGACACCGGTTATCTTATATACCGACTCCGACGGATTATCGTAAATAAAGTTTTCCAGTATCTCCTCTGTTTTCTCTGTATGGATATATGTGTATTCCGGAGTCTTACTGAAGGTTGTAGTAAATGGATTCTGCATAAATTCACCTCAATTTATTATATGAAATTCAAAACTATTTATATTTTTTTATACTTTCTATTGCTCTTTATAGTTTTTTATAAATCTTTATACTTTTTCTTTTATTTTATACTTTTTTATACTTTTTTGCAATAGTTCTTCCGACCTGTATATACCGTTAAAGGAATCACCTCTTTTTGCACCCTTGACAAACCCCTTCTTAAACGGCTATAATAGCGTCAATTGAAGCACAATTACATTTCAACAGGCTTTGATGGGAACAAGTACATTTCTGCAATACTTACAGAGAGCTGCCGGCAGGTGAGAGGCGCAAGGGAAACAGATCTGGAATACATCCCGGAGCTTTGCCCCGAACGTCATACCGGATGGTTAAATATCGCCGGTTCGATTAATAAGCTGCAACGTATTGGCACACGTTATAGTGCCGGAGTGTTAGCAGAATCGGCTATTTTCACTATATATAATATGTCGAATAATGTGTGACAACTCACGGAGGCATTCCTGTGCGAGCGGGATGCAAATTAAGGTGGTAACGCGAGAAATCCCCCTCGTCCTTAAATGGATGAGGGGGATATTTTATTTTTCAGAATACAAATTGAATCTATCAGGAGGAAAATCATGACAATTTATGACGAATTAGTTGCCCGCGGTCTTATCGCGCAGGTAACCGACGAAAAAGAAATCAAAGAGCTTATAAACAACGGAAAGGCTACCTTCTACATCGGCTTTGATCCTACAGCAGACAGCCTTCACGTTGGACACTTCATGGCGCTTTGCCTTATGAAGAGACTTCAGATGGCCGGAAACAAGCCTATCGTACTTATCGGTGGAGGTACCGCACAGATTGGTGATCCATCAGGACGTACAGATATGCGCCAGATGATGACAACAGAGACTATCAACCACAATGTAGAGTGCTTCAAGAAACAGATGAGCCGCTTCATCGACTTTGGCGAGGGAAAGGCTATCATGGTAAACAACGCTGACTGGCTGATGGACTTAAACTACGTGGATGTGCTCCGCGAGGTTGGTGCTCATTTCTCAGTAAACCGTATGCTTACAGCTGAGTGCTACAAGCAGCGTATGGAAAAAGGTCTTTCCTTCCTTGAGTTTAACTACATGATCATGCAGAGCTACGATTTCTACTATATGTTCCAGCACAACGGCTGCAATATGCAGTTCGGCGGCAACGACCAGTGGAGCAACATGCTGGGCGGCACCGAGCTGATCCGCAAAAAGCTGGGCAAGGACGCCCACTGCATGACCATCACGCTGCTGACGGACTCCCAGGGCAACAAGATGGGCAAGACCGCCGGAAACGCCGTCTGGCTGGACGCCAACAAGACCTCTCCCTTTGAGTTCTACCAGTACTGGCGCAACGTGGGCGACGCCGACGTGATGAAGTGCATCCGGATGCTGACCTTCCTGCCCCTGGAGCAGATCAACGAGATGGACACCTGGGCGGACGCCAAGCTCAACGAGGCCAAGGAAATCCTCGCCTTTGAGCTGACCAGGATGGTTCACGGCGAGGAAGAGGCCGAAAAGGCCAGAGCCGCCGCCAAAGCGCTGTTTGTGGGCGGTGGCGACGACGCCAACATGCCCACCACGGAGATTTCCGCCGACAAGCTGGCAGACGGCAAGATCGGCATTCTGAACCTGATGGTGGCCTGCGGACTGGCGCCCTCCAACAAGCAGGCGCGGCAGCTGGTGGAGCAGGGCGGCGTCCTCGTTAACGACGAGAAGGTGCCCAGCGCCCAGTTCGCCGTGACGGAGGAAATGCTGAAAGCGGGCGTGAAGATCCGCAAGGGCAAGAAGATTTTCCACAAAGCGGTGCTGGCCTGATGCTGGAGCTTGGGGTAGAAACCGACCGGGAGGCGGTGAACCGGCTGGCGCGTCAGGTACACGCCATGCACGTTGCCTGGCGGCCGGATATCTATGAAATGCCCCGGGAAATGTATCCGCCGGAGCGCTTTCGGGAAGCGATCGCGGAGCGGTCTTTGTATGTAGCCCGACTGCACAGCGCGGTGGTGGGCTATGCGAGTCTGAAAATCCGGAATTACGACAGCCCGGGACTGGTCAAGCGGAAGGTTCTGCTGATCGACGAAATTGCCGTTGAGGAGACCCTTCGCGGTCAGGGCATCGGCACGGAGATGATGGGGGATGTCCGCGCGCTGGCAAGAGCCTTTGGCTGTACGGATTTGCAGCTGGGGGTTTATCCCCAGAATGATGTTGCCGTGGCTTTCTACCGGAAATGCGGCTTTACTGTCCGCAGTATAGAAATGCAGAGGAAACTGTAATAAAAATGCAGGCCGTCCGCGGAAGTTGCGGGCGGCCTGATTCCTTTGAAGATGCCACCCGAATTGGGCGGGGTGCATCAGACAGTCAACAGGCACAGTGGGATAATGAACTGCACCCCTTGCCTCTCCCTGTGGGAGAGGTGGCTGAGCGAAGCGAAGACGGAGAGGGAAAGCCAGTGGGCAGCGCCCTCTTAGTCACCTTCGGTGACAGCTCTCCCAAAGGGAGAGCCAAGAGGCTGTACCCGCATTTAGCACGAGAAGTGGAGCGTATCTGTATCGATACGCTCCACAATGCTTTGTGGCTACCCACTAAAAGGGCGGCGTTTTTCGTTTACAGCAGGTACTTTTTCAGCTTTTCCAGATTTTCGCTGCTCATGGGGGTCAGCGGCAGGCGGCATCCTCCGCAGTCATAGCCGATGAGCTGCATGGCGGCTTTTACGGGAATGGGGTTGACCTCGCAGAACAGCAGCTCAATGAGGGGCAGCAGTTCCGCCTGCAATGCGGCGGCGGTGTCAAAATCTCCCGCCAGCGCCGCCTGAGCCATGGCCTGGGTCTCCACGGGGGCGACGTTGGACAGAACCGAAATGACGCCCTGCCCGCCCAGGGACATCACCGCCACCGCCTGGTCGTCGTTGCCGCTCCAAACGGGGAAATCCGGGCAGGCGGCGCAGAGCTTTGCGATTTTGGAGATGCTGGAAGACGCTTCCTTGACGCCTGCCAGGTTAGGAATCCGAGACAACCGGGTGTAGACCTCCACGGGAATATCGACGCCGGTGCGGGAGGGGACGTTGTAGGCGATGACCGGGATATGTACCGCTCCGGCGACGGCGCTGTAGTGGGCAAGCAGACCCTCCGGCGTGGCCTTGTTGTAGTAGGGCGTGACAATGAGCAGCGCGTCTGCTCCCGCGCCCTCCGCCGCACGGCTCAGGGCAGCCGCGTGCTCCGTGCAGTTTGACCCGGTTCCGGCGATGATGAGACAGCTGTCCCCGGCGTATGCCTTCGCCCGACGGAACAGCTCCAGCTTTTCGCAGTCGGACAGGGTGGCGGACTCTCCGGTGGTGCCGCAGATCACCATGGCTTCGATGCCCGCGTCGATCTGCCGCCGCAGAAGCTGCTCCATCATGGGATAGTTGACCTTTCCCCCAAGAAACGGGGTGACGAGTGCCGTACAGGCTCCGGTAAAGAATGGTTGTTTCATAGGCTGATACCTCCACGCCAGTCTATGCCGGAGGAATGTATTTTGTCTGTTGCAAAACGGGTAAAAATGGGCTATACTGTGGGCACAGAGAATAGGGAGGAAAACCATGAAAACACATGATTTTTGGTATGATCTGCCGGAAGAGCTGATTGCCCAGACGCCCCTGGAGCGGCGGGACGGCTCCCGGCTGATGGTGCTGAACCGGGAAACCGGGGAAATTCAGCATAAGCATTTTTACGACGTCATCGACTATCTGAACCCCGGCGACTGTCTGGTGATGAACGATTCCCGGGTGCTGCCCGCCCGGCTCATGGGGCACCGTCCCACCGGCGGCGTGGTGGAGGTGCTGCTTCTGCGGGACTTGGGCAACAAGTGCTGGGAGTGCCTGTGCAAGCCCGGTCGGAAAATGCAGGTCGGCAATGAGGTCATCTTCGGAGACGGCGAGCTGACCGCCGTTGTCCGGGAGGTGCAGGAGGACGGCAACCGGGTGGTGGAATTCCGATACGAAGGAATTTTTCTGGAAGTGCTGGAACGCCTTGGGAAGATGCCCCTGCCGCCCTACATCAAGGAGGAACTTCAGGATCAGGAGCGGTATCAGACTGTCTATTCCCGTGAGGTCGGCTCCGCCGCCGCACCCACGGCGGGACTGCATTTTACAAAGGAATTGCTGGAGAAAATCCGGGAAAAGGGCGTAAACGAAGCCTTTGTGACCCTTCATGTTGGCCTTGGCACCTTCCGCCCGGTAAAGGCGGAGGAGGTGACTGAACATCACATGCACTCCGAGCTGTGCATGATGAATGCCGAAACCGCAAAAATGCTGAACGAGACGAAGCGAAGCGGCGGGCGCATCATCTGCGTAGGCACGACCTCCTGCCGCACCCTGGAATCCCTGGTAAACGACGACGGCACCTTCGAGGCCAAGTCCAAATGGACGGATATTTTCATTTACCCGGGGTATACATTCAAGGCCATGGACGGTCTGATCACCAATTTCCATCTCCCGGAAAGCACCCTCGTTATGCTGGTATCCGCCTTCGCAGGCCGTGAGCATGTGCTGAACGCCTATGAAGAAGCGGTGAAGCAGCGGTATCGGTTCTTTTCCTTCGGGGATGCCATGTGTATCATGTAGGAAACAAAAACGCCTATAACTTTGTAGGAACCAAACCTTTTGCGCATAAACGGCAACCGGCTGAAAAAGCTGGTTGCCGTTATCTTTTAGTCAAAAGCGCCCCATCTGGCAGCATGAATGCTGTCAGATGGGGCGCTTTTTTGTTATACGACCTGCCTGTTTCTGACCATTTTTTTCGTGGAGTTTGCCCCTCTGCGAGAACACCGCTCCTACACTGAACGACCATATTATAGCATAGTCTTTTGTAAAAAGTCAACGGGTCATCCTCAATTCAATGGTAAAATTATGAATTTAACAGGAACGCAACAGCGCCTGTAGTGGAGGTTCGACACAAATTTCTCGGCTTGCAGGCGCAGCGCAGTCAAATGCGCAGTCGGAAATCTTCGACTGCCGCAAATATACCAGGTTCGGCCATAGCAGCCGCCACATTTTATAAGGAGGTTCTACAAATGTCAAAGGGTGAAAACATCTTCAAAAGGAAGGACGGCCGCTGGGAGGCTCGATACATCAGGGGTTATGAGCTTTCCGGCAAAATCAAGTATGGGTTCTGCTACGGCAAAACCTATAAAGAAGCAAAGGAAAAAGTCACGAAGTTCAAAGCCGCCATGGTCGACGGTTCACCACCTCCGGCAGCTGATTCCCGCCACCGCTTCGCGTTCTACTGCGACGAGTGGCTGCAACTGCGAAAAGCGAAGGTAAAGGAGGCGACCTACATTAAATACGATACGGCACTGAACAAACACATCAAGCCGCGGCTCGGCGGATGCTTCCCCCTTGGGCTTACCAGCGGTCTGGTCGACGATTTTACGAAGGAGCTGCTGCTGGAAGAAGAGCTTGCTCCGAAAACGGTACACGATATCCTCGTCGTGCTGCACGGGGTTCTGAAATACACTGCGGCGCGCTTTCCCAGAATTTTCCCGGCTGTGGAGATAAACTATCCCAAGTGCAGCCGCAAGGAGACGCGGGTTCTTTCCCGGGAGGAGCAGCGGCGGTTTGTTGCCTATCTGCTGACCGACATGGATACGTGCAAATTCGGCGTCCTTCTGACGCTATTCACCGGCGTTCGGATTGGGGAACTGTGCGCACTTCAGTGGGGCAGCATATCCCTGCGGGAAAAGACGATCCGGATCGCCGCCACATTGCAGAGACTGCGGGATACCGATGAGGCCGGAACCACACGCACCAGAATCGTGATCGGCTCACCAAAGAGCGATACCTCCGTAAGAACGATTCCCATGACGGCTTACACGGCCGAGCTCTGCGGGAAAATGCACCCCGGCAGTGCGACGGCCTATGTTCTTACCGGCACGGATGCGTATATGGAACCCCGGGCGCTGCAATACCGTATGGAGAAATACACCCGGGACTGTGGGCTGGAAGGCGTGCACTTCCATACGCTTCGCCACACGTTTGCAACCCGCGCCGTGGAAGTGGGCTTTGAGATCAAGTCTCTTTCGGAGGTTTTGGGACACGCCAACACGACCATCACGCTTGACCGGTATGTCCATTCCTCCATGGAGATGAAGAGGGACAATATGAGCAAGCTGGAGGCTGTTGGATTCTAGACTGCGCAGTCAAACTTTTGTGTCAGGCGCAGCGCAATGCGGCATTTTCCAACCTAAATCGGCCGCTTTTGACAGAGGGGCAAACTCCACGATAAAGGACGTGCGGCCTTTTGGCAAATTGGTCAGCCCGCGGCTGAGGGCAGTTTGCCTGTTTGGGGTTTGGATAAGTGACCGCCTCTATTTCCGACGGAGGATGACGATTTGGAACAAGAAAGCATGAAACAGGCATTTATGGAGAGTGCCGTCCGCGTTGTGGCGCGGGACGGTATGGAGAAAGCTACCACCAAAGCCATCGCGGCTGAGGCGAAGCTGAACGAGGCATACATCTATAAATGCTTCTCCAATAAAGATGAGCTGCTCAGCGCGGCGCTTCACATGGAAGATGTCAGGTTTGCCAATCTCCTGCAAAAGACGCTTCCCGTTATGCATATGCCGGATTTGCCGTGGAAGGAGCGGGCGTATATCCTCTGGAAAAGAAGCTGGGATTTTATTCTGCAAAGGCCTGAGGATTGTGCTTTTTACCCTCGCTACTATTATTCCGCAAGCTACCGTGCCCATGCCTATGAAAGGCACCTTGCGTGCTTCAAACCGCTGATCGAAAAGGTAAGCAAGTTTACCTGTGATAAATGGTATCATTCGCACAGTGATAGCTGCTATAAGACGGTAAAAACTATTACTGCTAAGTATGGTGCAGATATTTCCGGTGAGTTCAAAAAAGCACCGTTTACCACCACCTATAACGGTCGAGCATGGAAATGCACGGATAGCAGCAAATTTAGCTATGCCTTACAGACCCTTGACCGGATGCCGGGCTTTGACGCAACATTTAATTTGTACGATAAAAGCAGTAATCAGAAGAAAACAATCTACTATTATGTGCAGAAAGTAGGAACTACGGTAGACGCAAACCAGTGGCCGAGCAATGCAAATTACTTTGACCTTCTAAAGCAGGTTGATACCTATTTCAACTATGCTACCTATAACGAGGAGTATCACGAAATCCAGGGCTTCACAAGATACAGCGCCAGCGTTGCCGGTTTTAGCAACAATAGAAAGAATTTCAGCGACAAGAGGCTTGATCTGTATTACATGCGCAACAGCTACACGCTGAAATTCTATAATCATGATACCTATGTTACTGATAAGCAGGTAACTGTCCAGTATGAAGCACCGCTGAACGGCTACAACTTCACCCCGGACTACCCTGCCAATCTGGAAAAGAACGCCTATGTGTTTGCCGGATGGTACACCACACCGGGCTGCTATGAAGGCTCTGAGGCTGACCTGAGCACCATGACCATGCCCGCGTCCGACGTGATTCTCTACGCCAAGTGGACGCCCAAGACCCACACGGTCAAGGCGTACCAGACCAAGGATGCGATGGAGAATGGCGCGGACGCGCTGCATACTTGGCAGAACGTTCCTCACGGCACAGCAGTTACAAATCCTCTGGCAGCCCCCGAAAATGGTCAGTACACCTTCGTCGGCTGGTTCTACATCAGCGATACCGGCGAGGAAAAGGCGTTCAACTTCTCCATGCCCGTCAACCGCGACCTGAACCTCTATGCCAAGTGGAGCTCCAATACGCTGATGACCTATACTGTTAAGTATGAGTTGGCGGACGGCACGCAAATTGCACCTCCCACCACCGGCAGTGCTTTGGCTGGCAGCACCAAGACCTTCAACGCCAAAACCGGCACAGAGCTGAACGAGGGCTATCAGTCCGGCTATTTCCCCAATACCAGCAGCCATTCCGTCACCATTGACATTGCCAATCCCGCCAATAACACCTACACCTTCGTGTACGTGCCAAAGGCGGAAGTGACGTACACCGTCAAATATCTGGAAAAAGGTACCAATAACCAGCTTGCCGCCCCCAAGACCGTGGACACCCGCGATGCGGTCGTCACTGAGACCTTCAAGCAGATCACAGGCTATGCCCCCGACGCCTACCAGAAGCAGCTGGTGCTGGCCGCCGAGGGAAACGAGATCATCTTCTGGTATGTCAAGGACGAAGCCCACGCCCCGGTGCATATCATCCACTGGACGCAGAATATCGCGGGTGAAGGCTATACCGAGTACCAGAGCAGCACGAACCTGAACGGTGTGATCGGAACAGTGTATTCCGAAACCCCGCTGACCATCGCAGGCTTCACCTACAACGGAACCAAGAGCAGCGCCTCCGGTGAGCTGACCGCAGCCGGTCTTGTGCTGAACCTGTACTACGACCGCATCGAGTATCCCCATGAATTCCGATTCCTTGAACAGGGTACGGATAAAGAACTTGCTGACCCTGTTACCGGAAATGCCCGCTATCAGGCGCAGGTGACGCAGACGGCAAAGACCATTCCCGGCTATACGCTGGTGAGCGCGGAGAATCAGGCCATCAACATTGCCATCGAAGACCCTGCCAATGTTGCCGACAAGAATGTAAAAACCTTCTACTACACCGAGCAGACGGTGGATATCAAGTACGTGGTCGTTGGCCCGGATGGCTGCGGCACGTTGGACAACTATCAGGAATCCCAGCTCAAGGTCATGACCGGCGAAGTGAAGGGTTCCATGCCTGCCGTTGCGGAAGGATTCAAGTTTGTCGGCTGGTATAAGGACAAGGACTGCACGCAGCCGGTTGACGAAAGCTGGGTGACAAACAGCAAGCTGACCCCCGACAAGACCAAGAATTACGGTACAGCCGAGAAGCCTATTATGGGCTATGAAGCCGCTACCTACTACGTCAAATTTGAATACGACGCGGCAGACCTGACCATCACCAAGACAGGCTGGAAAGCCATTGACGAGAACCAGAGCTTCATTTTCAAAGTAGTTGGGGACGGTTTTGAGAAGAAGGTTGTCATCAAAGGCAACGGCTCCGTGACCATCAAGGGTCTGAAAATCGGCACCTACACCATCACGGAGGTGACCGACTGGAGCTGGCGTTATACGCCGGACGAAATCGTCAAGACCATAACCTTGCAGCCCGCACAGACGAACGAAGTCACGTTTGCGAACACCCGTGCAAAAGACAAGTGGCTGGGCGGCGACGCATACAGCCAGAATAAATTCGGCAGCTGAGAAAGGAGGCGGCAGTCATGTACCAAGGAGCATACGTTAAAAAACGCAGAAAGTCAAGAGTTCGCATGAACAGAGCGACGGTTCTGCTCATGGCCATTCTCATGCTGATCGGCGTGGTGGCCGGTTCTACCGTCGCCTACCTGATCGACACAACAGGACAGGTGGCAAACACCTTCGAGTACGCAAAGGTTTCCTGCGAGATAACGGAGAACTTCGATAAAACCACAAAAAGCAATGTGCAGGTCAAAAACACCGGCACCACCGACGCATACATCCGGGCGACCTATGTCGTGAACTGGCTAGATAAGGACAACAATATTGTTGCCTCCGTCCCGGCGGGGTACAGCTACAATTTGGCTGTTAACCCGGACAGCAAGTGGAAGGAAATCGGCGGCTACTATTACTATCCGGATCCGGTCGCTCCCAATGGATCGACAGAGGGTAGCCTGCTGAATTGCACGGTCGCGTATCCGGAAAATCCGGAATACACACTTTCCGTCGAAATTCTGGCGACCGCCGTTCAGAGTCAACCTGCAAGCGCGGTAACAGGTGCCTGGGGCGTCACAGTCCCATTCGGCAATTAAGGGGGGCGACAATATGAAAAAGCTATGCAGAATAGTTTCATCGTTGGTTCTGATGCTGCTGGTGGTCACGAGCCTAAGTGTGACCGCCTTCGCCCAGAGCACCCAGCCCGCCGCGGACATCGTTTACAAGGGCAAGGACAGGCTGATCATCAGCCCCAAGGCCGGCAATCACACCGGCACCGACCTGTTCGGCGATTTTAAGGGCGTCATGCCCGGCGACACGCTGACCGAGACTATCACATTCCGGAACGAAAGCACTACCGCCCGCACCGATTACGTGAAGCTGTACATCGTGGCCGTTCCCCACGGCGCGGACAATCTCCCCGTGGACGGGCACATTGCCGACGTGGACGAAATGAACGAATTTCTTTCCAACTTCACCATGACCGTGGCGCAGGGCGGCAAAGGAATTTTCAACGGGAAGCCGGATGAGGTTGGTACCTTCGGCGGAAACGGCTGTCTGCTGGGCACCTTTCGGAAGGGCGAGGGCACCACGCTGACCGTGACCCTGACGATGGACATTGAAGCGGACAACACCGCCGCAAACCGGGAGGGAGAGGTAGACTGGAAGTTCATCGCAGAGGAATATACCACCGCAAAGCCCCCCACGGTCACCCCCGGTAAGCTGATTCAGACCGGTCAGCGCAACTGGCCGATTTGGGCGTTGGGCAGTGCCGGACTTGTCCTGGTCATTTTCGGCTGGGCAATGCTGGCAAAGAAAAAGGAACGGAAGAATGCCTAGAAAGTTGGGCATTGCCGTTATAGCAGTGGGAACAGTGCTGATCCTGTCGGCACTGTTTCTGCTGCTGCATAACCGCTATGAGGACGCCCGCGCCGGGCAGCAGGCCGAGGACGCGCTGGCAAGCGTAGAGGCGGCCATTGCGATACAGCCGGCGGAAACGACCGCCCAAATCGCGACGGAAGAGACGCAGACTGTCCCCACCGAGCCGCCCCTTGACCCGGAAATGCCAACAGTTGTGTTGAACGGCTATGCCTATGTGGGCTATTTGGAGCTTCCTACGCTGGAGCTGAAGCTGCCGGTCATGTCGAAGTGGGACTATACCCGGCTGCAAATCGCCCCATGCCGCCAATTCGGATCTTCCCGCACGGACGACCTTGTGATTGCCGCCCACAATTACCGGAACCATTTTGGCCGTCTCAAGGAACTGACCGTGGGCGATTCCGTTGCCTTTACGGATATGGAGGGCATCGTCAACACCTACCGCGTCGAAAAGGTCGAGACGCTGCAACCGACGGAAGTGGACGCCGTCCAAAACAGCGGCCATGATTTGGTGCTGTACACCTGCACCAAGGGCGGCAAAACGCGGGTGACGGTGTTCTGTGATCGGGCAGAAGAAAAAGAATGAGGTGCCGTTTACAAGACGCAAGGGGGACGCAGTGGGAGAGTCAGAGAGAAAGAGTTTACGCGAGGATTGCATTGAGAAAGAAAACAGGCAGCTGCTTTCTGAGTGGGATGACAAAAAGAATGAAGGACTGATGCCGGAGGATGTTTCGGCGGGCAGCCGCCGGTATGTCTGGTGGCGATGCAAGAACGGTCATTCATGGCGGGCGAGCGTCCAGCACCGGTCGCGGGGCAGCGGCTGCCCGGTTTGCGACGGCAAAATTGCTGTTCCCGGCGATAACGACCTGCTGACGCTCTTCCCGGAAATTGCCGCAGAATGGGATACAGAACGCAACGGCAATTTGACCCCGGATCGTGTGACGCCCTATAGTAACAGAAAGGCCTGGTGGCGGTGTTCCCGCGGACATGCGTGGGAGGCGGTCATTGCACCCAGAGCCGTAAAAAACGCCGGCTGTCCCTATTGCACGGGCCGGCGCGTTCTGCCCGGTTTTAATGACCTGGCAACGCGCTACCCAAAGCTTGCCGCCCAGTGGGATCCTGCGCGCATCTGGTGGAAATGCAGTGCGGGACACGTCTGGAAGGCGGTCATTTATTCCAGAACCGGAAGAAGCAAATGCGGATGTCCCATCTGCGCCGGGAGAGCAAAATGAGGTGCCGAACGGGTGCGGTTCAGCTTGCGGCGTACCCGGCAGATTGACGGGGTATGGCAATTGTAAATCCTGCACTTTGCAGGCTACCATTTCTGTGCGCTGTTTTGTATAATATTACTACAAATCAACAAACAGGAGGTAACTATCATGGCATTTTCCCTTGACAGCAAAGTAAAGGACATTCTGAAAAACCCGGCGGCAGCGGCGGTTCTGGACAAGTTCTGCCCGGGCGCGTCCAAGAACCCGCAGATGAAGCTGGTTGGCGGTCTGACCCTGCGCAAGCTGGCTTCCTTCCCCCAGTCCGCATACCTGCAGCCCCATCTGGAGGAACTGGACAAGGAACTTCAGGCAATCGAATGATCCCTTGACATGTGGAAGCGGCTTCCGAATTTGGAAGCCGCTTTCTTTTCTTGACATTACACAGGCGGCACCATCCGGTGCCGCCTGTGACAATTATATTCTCATACTATTTCTCGATAAAATGGTTAACACCATTTTATCCTGCGAATCCTTCGCAGGCCGCCGGTGGCGGCGAGAAATGTATGGACTTACGTTTTTTGCGGCTACGCCGCTGGCTGCTGAAACAGCAGCCGAATAAAACGGTTTTTAACCGTTTTATTGAAAACTAGTATCAGAAGCACGTCCAGCCGCCGTCGCACTTGATCTCTTCGCCGTTGACGTAGCGGGACTGGTCGCTGGCCAGGAACAGGATCGCGTCCGCCAGGTCTTCCGGCATGGCAAGCTCGCCGGAGAAGTCCAGCAGCTTGCTGGTTCTGCCAAAGCCAAACTCGTCGGCTGCCGGCATGACCAGAGGAATGTCGGTCACAACGCCGCCGGGGGAGAGGGCATTGCAGCGGATGCCTTCCTCCATGTACATGAACGCCGTGTTCTTTGTCGCCGCCAGAACAGCGCCCTTGCTGGCGCAGTAGGCCGCGCCTGCGGTCTGGTGCGTCGCGCCGACGGAGCAGACGTTGACGATCACGCCGCCGTCGCCCTGGGTCAGATACTGTCTGCATTCCTCCCGCAGGCCGTACATCAGGCCGAAGGTGTTGATGCGGAACGTCTTTTCCAGCATTTCGTCCGACATATCTGCGATGGCCGTGTTGTCATCCATGACGCCCGCGCAGTTGACGGCAACGTCCAGCCGACCGAAGGATTCTACTGCCTTTTTTACCATTCCCACGGCCGCCGCCGGGTCGCCGACATCTCCCGCATACCAGACAAGTTCGCCGGGGGCGTCCTTGCATTCCTCAGCCAGCTCTTTCAGGCGCTCTTCCCGGCGGGCAACTGCCACGACCTTCGCCCCCTCCCGGCAGAACAGCTCCGCCGTGGCGCGGCCGATACCGGCGGACGCGCCGGTCACAATGCAGACTTTATTTTCCAATCTTCCCATAATTTCCTCCTCAGCAGAAAACCTTGCCGACCACGATAGCCGGGGAATCGTTGCAGCCAACGGTCAGTTCCGCGCCGTCGGGTACGTCCGCACGGACAGTGGCAAAGCCGATGTTTTTCTCTACCGTGTAACCGTAGATGGTCTGAGCGCAGCGACCGACCTCCACGCCGTACCAGTACACCCGCTCCCAGATGGAAATATCCTCGGTGGATTCCCGGGAGAATTCCAGACCGACCATCCGGTACTTGGGGTGTGCCTTCCGTTCCAGCGCCGCTTCCTTGCCGATAAAGTCCTTGTCGGCGGCGACCGCCCAGCCGAGGCCGCACTCGTAGGGACTTAGGTGCTTGAAGTCCTGCTTGAGGGGGAAGCCCTTCTCCATGGGGACGGAGCGGACGTAAACCTCCAGCGTCTGAAGCTCCCGGCCACCCACGGATTCCACTGCTTTCAGCGCCAGATCGTGGACTTCTGCGCTCTTGTCGAAGGCGGAGTAAATTTCATAGCCGTTTTCTCCGGTGAAGCCGGAACGGTGGATGTAGACGGGGATGTCTCCCAGAGTGCGCTCACAGATGCCGAAGCGCTTGAGATCATCCACCGGCGCATCCAGCATGGCGTTCATGGCCTTGAGGCTGTCAGGCCCCTGCACGGCGTACATATCCCAGTCGTAGGTGATGATCTTCGCCTGAATGTCCGCGTCGCCCTTGTGCTTTTCAATCCAGGGGAGCAGCCGGGGGCCATACAGGTCGGAGACCCAATACAAGCCCTCCGCCATGTGCATGACGATTACGTCGTCGATAATCTCGCCGTTTTCATCCAGGGAAGCGGTGTACTTTGAGCGCCCGACGGCGACCTTGGAAATGTCGCTGATGTAGATTTTTTGCAGAACCTCCAGCGCGTCCTTGCCGGTGATCTCCACCAGATCGTGGGTCCAGCGGTAGAAGCCTACGCCTTTCCGGATGGCCATGGCGTCGGCACGGGCAACGGTATCTTCCTTAAACAGCATATTCCGGCACCTCCTTACAGCATCCGCAGGTCTTCCTTGCGGATGACCTTAATGTACATATCTTCCTCGTCCCGGTCTTCGATCACGCAGGACCACTCGGGGCTGACCAGCGTCTTGGCGGCGCCGTTCCACTGGGCTTCGTAGGCGTCCACCAGCTCGTCCAGGGGCGCCATTTCGTAGCGGGCGGTGAAATCTTCACTCTTGACCTTGATCCAGGTCTCGTCCTTCGTCCAGCGAACCATTTCATAGGGTACCTGCTGCACGTCCAGCATGTAGCGGATGTAGCCGCCCAGAATGCGCCCGTCGTTTTCGTCCATCTCGTGGGGGACGCCCAGGAAGCTGCGCAGGCCTTCCTTGGCAAAGGGGTCAATGAACTGATTCTTGCCCGCCGTGGCGAAGACAATGCGAAATACCCGCAGGAACTCGTCCTCGTCGGGCGCCATGTCCTTGATGGCCATCATGGGGAACTGAATCGACCAGACCCAGCCCATCTGCGCGACCCAGTGATATGCCTTTTCCAGCGACGTTTCCTCGCCGAAATTCTGGGTGTACTGGCCGTTGCGCAGGCACTGGCCTTCCTTGACCATGCGCTCCCGGGGGGTGTCGTGAATGGGGTCTACCGGCTGCTGCATATGCTCCAGCCAATCCTGCTTGGGAAGGTTATAGACGTCCCGGCGCTCCGCCACCACCCGGCAATGCTTATTGCCGCAGCCCCGGGCCTGACACATATTCAGCGCTACTTCATTCTCCGTGCCGTTGGAGGACGCAAGGTCAAAGTTGGCGGTGAACATACTGGTGGTCATGTTGCAAAGCTCGCTGCCCACGATGTCCCAGGGGCAGGTGTCCAGCTCCTTTTCCACCCGGTTCCGGGTGAACTGCACCACGCGCCCCGCCATGTTCTCCCATTCGTCGCCGGAGTCGCCGGTGATGCCGCCCAGCCAGCTGGACTTTTCGCACAGCTCCGGGATGTTGAAGGCTTCATAGAGCGAAGCGTTGACGTAGTCCTTCTGTTCCTCCGGTGTTCCCGCGACGGCCATATTCATCATATTGGCAATGTCGCAGATGGCCGTGGTGCGTTTTTCCCAGCTTGGCTCGAAAATCCGCATGACCTGGAAAAGGTTGGCCGTCATGGCGGCGATCTGACGGTTCAGCTGCCGGTAGGCTTCCTCCTCCGTGATGAGCTTGCCCCAGGCGGTGGGGAAGCATTTTCTGGAATCCAGTTTTTCTTTCAGCATGGTGTTCCTCCTATCCTGTATTGCTGTGGATTTATTATAATGGAAAAGCGCCCCGGCGGAAATTCTACAAAAGGCCGGATTTTGGGCGTGTGCGGCCGTACATTTTGTATTCCCACAAACCATACAATTTATAGGGGCGTAATTTGTGAAATATTGCCATAAGGCTGTTATCTCCCGTACAAAATGTATGGGAGATGTCTTGACAGCTGTATGGGAAGAATCTATAATATTTTCAGTACCATTTAGGAGGGCGAAAGCCATGAAGCTATGCGCGGATATTCTCTACTGGCGGCTGAAGGAAAAGCTTACGACGGTCACTCAGCGGGGTAAGGGGGGCAGCGCGCTTACCCTGAACCGGCCGGAATTCTATCTGGATCGTTCCCAAACCTTTGAGAAGAACCGGGTGTACGTCTGCTCGGCGGATCATCTGCCCCAAAGCCCGAAGCTGGGGGAGAACGTGTGCCTGATCTGTCTGGGGCAGCACTGGAACCTCAGCGCCTATTATGACCGGTGCAGCGTCATTCTGGTGGAGGGTAACTGGGACATTTTCCGGGTGTTTAATCTGGTGCAGGAGATTTTCAACCGGTACGACGGCTGGGAAGAGCAGCTTTGGACGATCCTGCGTCACGGCGGGAACCTCCCGCAGATGCTGGAGGCCGGCAGAAGCATTTTTGAAAATCCCATGCTGCTCATCGGCTCCGATTTCCGCTATCTGGGGGTTACGGAGGAGGACTATCTGCGAAACAAGCTGGGACTGCAGCTGGATACCCAGTCCTTCGACGTGGAGAAAATGGCGACCTTCCTGTCCCTGCACGATATGTCCACCCACGTCCGGGAGCCGCTGCTGCTGGAATTGCAGGGGAAGCGCACCCTTTCCGTGAATATTTTCGACCAGGAGGAATACCTGGGCTGCCTGACGGTTTTTGAAGGCTCCCGGGAGTTCCGGGATTCGGATAGGACGCTGGCGCTTTTCTTTTCCAAGCTTCTGCGGCAGGCGGTTCAGCAGAATCCCGTTCTGGCCGGCACCCGCACCGCCGCGCGGCGGGCGCTGCGCAGTGTCATTTCCGGGCAGAGCATTGATTTTGAGTATCGCCGCGCCCTCAGCGTGGAAAGCGGGAAGCACGATTGGGTCTGCGTGAAGCTGACCCCAAAGTCCGGCAGCACCTACCTTCCCGGGGCGTATCTCTCCGCCGCGCTGGAGGAACGGCATCCGGGAGCCATTGCCTTTGAGTTTCTGGATTCCGTCGCCGCCTTTCTTTCCCCCGACCAGACGAAAGGGGAATCGCTGGACGCGCTTCGCCCGGTGCTGGACAAGCTGGGGGTCGTCTGCGGCGTTTCTTCGCCGTTTTCCAATCTTTACGACGCGAATCATGCCTGGTTTCAGGCCTCCGCCGCGCTGCAAAACGGGCTGCATCAGGGCGGCACCGTATTCCGCTTCCAGGACTATTTGCTTCCCCAACTGCTCAGCGGCGCTCTGGCCGGACGGCCGACCTGGGTGTATTACACGGAGGGGCTGAAACGGCTGAAGGAGCATGACGACAATTCCCAGGTGTCGTATCTGCATACCCTGCGGGTGTATCTGGACAACAACCTGTCCGTCACAAAAACCGCGTCGGCGCTGTTTCTGCACCGCTCCACGTTGCTTGACAGGCTGGCGCATATTACCGCGATGTTGGGAAGCGACCTGAAAGACCCGGACTACTGTCTGACCCTCGGCATTATTCTCAGAGCCGAATTGGAGCAGAAGCGGACGGGGCAGGCCGCGCCGACGTAAATCACGCTTGAATGTGTTGACACCATGGGAAAGAAGGGGTAGAATGGTAACACACTTTCAGAAATGGATTATGTGAGGAACGAATATGAATGCACCGGTTGATGTGACCGATATCCGAATCGAAACCGAGCGCCTTATCCTGCGCGCCTGGCGGGAGACGGATTTGGCGGATTTTTATGAGTATGCCGGCGTGGAAGGCGTTGGCGAGATGGCCGGGTGGAGTCACCACCAGTCCGTGGAGGAGTCCCGGCGGATTCTGGATTCTTTTATCAGCGGAAAAAAGACCTTTGCCCTGGAATGGAAGGAAAACGGAAAGGTGATCGGCTCGCTGGGCCTGGAACCCCGGGACGCGGGACTGCCGGAAGAATTGCAGGGACGTGAGATCGGCTACGTTCTCAGCAGGGATTATTGGGGCAGGGGACTGATGCCGGAGGCGGTCAAGGCCGTGATCGACTACTGCTTCCAGGAGCTGTCCTTTGACTACCTGACCTGCGGCCATTTTGACTGCAATGACCGCTCCCGCCGGGTGGTGGAAAAGAGCGGTTTCCGGTTCCTGAAAAAGGTGGTTACGTCCACTGCACGGGGCGTCGACGAGCCGGGGAAGCTGTACGTTCTGTACAATCCAATGAAACATACCGACAAGGAGAAGCAGCCATGTTTGAACTGAAAAAAACCGAGGGCAAAGCCCGCCGGGGAGAATTTACCTGCGCCCACGGCACCGTCCAGACGCCGGTGTTCATGAATGTCGGCACCCAGGGCGCCATCAAGGGCGCGCTGAGCGCCAAGGATCTGAAGGACATCGGGTGCCAGGTGGAGCTGTCCAACACCTACCATCTGCATCTGCGCCCCACGGACACGGTGGTGCGCCAGATGGGGGGACTGCACAAATTTATGACCTGGGACGGCCCCATTCTGACGGATTCCGGCGGATTTCAGGTGTTCAGCCTGTCCTCTCTGCGGAAAATCAAGGAGGAGGGCGTGTATTTCGCCTCCCACATTGACGGCCATAAGATTTTCATGGGGCCGGAGGAGAGTATGCAGATTCAGTCCAATCTGGGCAGTGATATGTGCATGGCCTTCGACGAGTGCATCGAGAATCCCTCGCCCCGGGACTATGTTCAGAAAAGCGTGGACAGAACCTACCGCTGGCTGGTGCGCTGCAAGGCGGAAAATGCCCGCCTGAATGCCCTGCCGGACACGGTGAACCCCCAGCAGATGCTCTGGGGCATCAATCAGGGCGGCACGTATACGGACATCCGGGTGGGTCACATGAAGCGCATTGCCGAGCTTGACCTCCCGGGCTACGCCATCGGCGGCCTTGCGGTGGGGGAGACCACTCAGGAGATGTACGACATCATCGAGGCCGTGGAGGAACACATGCCGGTGAACAAGACCCGCTACCTTATGGGCGTGGGAACCCCCAGCAACATCATCGAGGCGGTCGCCCGGGGCGTGGATTTCTTTGACTGCGTCATGCCGGCGCGGAATGCCCGTCATGCCCGGCTGTTTACCTGGGAAGGCGCCATCAACCTGAAAAACGCAAAATATCTCACCGACGACAGCCCCATCGACCCCCATTGCGACTGCCCGGTCTGCCGCCGCTATTCCCGCGCCTATATCCGCCATCTGTTCGTGGCGGAGGAAATGCTGGCCATGCGCCTGTCCGTCATGCACAATCTGTATTTTTACAACAAGCTGATGGAAAAAATCCGTCAGGCGCTGGACGAAGGACGCTTTGAAGACTTCCGCCGGGAGTATTCGGAAAAACTGGGAAGAAGAATCTAAATCCCCCTTGCAATTTGCGCAAATAATGGTATAATAAGCTGGAAATAATACAAAAGGAGTTTTCCCAATGAATGTTTTGACTGGAACAACCTCTGCCGGCATGGGCAGCACCGTCATCATGCTGGTGCTGATGATTGCCATTTTCTACTTCATGCTGATCCGTCCCGAGAACAAGAAGAAAAAAGAGGCCGAGCAGATGCGCGGCGCCGTGAAGAAGGGCGACAAGATCATCACCATCGGCGGCATTGTGGGTGTCGTTGTGGATGTGAAGGAGAGCCGCATCGTCATCGAGACCAGCGCCGACCAGGTACGCATCGAGCTGGAGAAGTGGGCGATCTCCTCCAACGAGACCGCTGCTGAGAACGCCAAGGCAGAGGCCAAGAAGGAGCAGGAAGCCAAGGCAAAGGCCAAGGCCGCGAAGAAGGCCGACAAGGCAAAGAAGGACTAATTGCTGGTCGTTCCAAAGTCTTTGAGAAGTTGAAAATCCGCCTGATGCCATTGGCATCGGGCAGATTTTATATGCCAAATAGTACAAAAAACGGCTCATGGGGCGTATCGGTACAGCCCCTTGCCTCTCCCTATGGGAGAGGTGGCTGATACTAGTTTTCAATAAAACGGTTAAAAACCGTTTTATTCGGCTGCTGTTTCAGCAGCCAGCGGCGTAGCCGCAAAAAACGTAAGTCCATACATTTCTCGCCGCCACCGGCGGCCTGCGAAGGATTCGCAGGATAAAATGGTGTTAACCATTTTATCGAGAAATAGTATGAGCGAAGCGAAGACGGAGAGGGTATACCAGGGTGCAAAGCCCTCTCAGTCACCTGCGGTGACAGCTCTCCCAGAGGGAGAGCCAAGGGATAGTACCTCGTTACATAGCATGTTGGAACGGAAACGGCTCCGGGAAATCTCCCGGAGCCGTTCTTTTGTATTTACGGAATTTGGACGCCGAAAGCCTGCATCTCCCGGCGCAGCTCTTCTGCGTCGCCGTGGAAGACGATGCCCGGCATACCGGTGCGCTCCGCGCCTTCGATGTTCTGGGCGGAATCGTCGATAAACAGACATTCCCGGGGAACAAGACGGAACGTCTTGTACAGAGTATCGTAGATTTCCGCGCAGGGCTTGATCTGCTTGACGTCGGCGGAAATAAGCGTCCCGTCAAAATACTGACTTCCGGGAACCCGCGGCCAGTATTCGTGCTGACGGCAGCTGGCGTTGGAGAGAAGATACACGCCGTATCCCGCCTTTTTCAGGTCGCTCACCAGCTGCTCCATGCCGGCAATGGGGAGGATGGGACGATCCCACCGGTCAACCAGGAGATGTGCTGCTTCGTGAAGCCGCGGTGGGAGACGGCGGCACATGCTTTCGGCCGCCTCGGCCTCCGTCATGGAGCCGCGATCCATCCGCGCCCACTCCAGCGAGAGATAGACGTTGTTCATCAGAAGCTTTCTGTCCGCGCCCTGAACGCCCACGGCGTCGAGGAAGTAGTCCTTGTCAAAGCGGAGCAGAACGTTGCCCATGTCGAAAATGATGTTTTTGATCATCAGACGATTTTCACCTTTCCCTTGGTAGCCCGGAACACGATGACCAGGGAAACGATGGTCGTCAGGGTCAGGATGGTGGCCAGGGCTGCGGCGGTGCCGTCGCTCATGCGGACGACCTCCTGATAAATGGCAACGGCGATGGTGGACGTCTTGCCGGAATAGAGCATGATGGAGCTGCTCAGCTCGTTGATGCAGGTGATCCAGCTGAGAACCGCGCCGGACATAATGCCGGGCAGCATCATCCGCGCCGTGACCGTGAAGAAGGTCTTCATAGGCGACACGCCCAGGTTGATGGATGCTTCCTCAATGAACGGATCCATCTGATACAGGAACGCGCTGCCCGACCGGACGGTATAGGGGAGCTTGCGGATGACGTAGGAGATGATCATAATAGCGGCGGTGCCGACCAGAACGACAGGCTTGCGGTTGAACGCCACGATCAGGCCGATGCCCAGAACGGAGCCGGGGATAACATAGGGGAACATGATCAGCGTATCGATCAGGCTGGCGATCTTGCCCTTCTTCCGGACGAGAACGTAGGACACCAGAATGCCGATGAAGATGATGAACACAATGGCCGCGATGGAGAACACATAGGTGTTGCGGATGTTCCGGCCAAGACGGGACATGATGGTGCGGTAGTTGTTCAGATTGACGCCCTTGATGACGCCGGAGAAGCTGCGCTCAATGAAGGACTGGCACACCACCACGATCTGGGGCAGGAATGCCAGACCCACCACGATGTAGATGGGTAGGGAAGCGAGGAACCGCTTAAAGCCGTGAAGCTCGGTCTCCTGGGGCGGCCGGAGAGAACTCATGGTATAATTCCGCTTGTCCACCACCAGCTTCTGGAAGCTCAGCATGACCAGGGAACAGAACACGATGATAACGGACAGCGCCGAGGCCATGTAGGGGTCGGTGGCGCTTTCGGACATGTACTCGTTATACACGAGAACCGGCAGAACGGTGTAGCCCTCGCCCAGCAGCATGGGGGTGCCGAAGTCGGCCAGACACGTCATGAACACCATGATGCAGCCTGCCAGAATGGAGGGCAGGATGACGGGCAGCGTCACCGTCCAGATGCGCATAAGCTTATTCATGCCCAGATTCTCGGAGGCTTCCTCCAAGGAGCTGTCAATGCTGTTCATGGCGCCGGAGGTGTACAGATAGATGTAGGGGAACAGGTGCAGGGTAAACACGAAGATGATACCGCCCCGGCCGTAAATCGTAGGCGCGGTCATGCCGATATTCGCCAGCGCCCGGGCCACCAGGCCGTTACGACCCAGCAGGATGATCCAGGAATAGGCACCGATGAAGGGAGGACTCATCAGGCTCATGATGATGAAAATGTGCAGAATCTTCTTGCCCGGAATGTTGTAGCGGGTAATCAGATAGGCGATGGGAACGCCAACCAGCGTCGTGGTCAGTACCGTGGAGAAGCACACGACCATGGAGCGCAGCAGGGTCTGATAGTAGTAGGGCTTTGTGAAAAAGCGCTTGAAGTTATACAGCGTCACGCCCTCTACCTTGCTGGAAAACACGCTCTTCGTGATGATGGTATAGAAGGGGTAGACAATGAACAGGCACATTGCCAGGATCACGAACAGCTTTGTGAAGAACCAGAAATCCGGTTTCCAGTGGGAATTCAGCCGTTTGTTCACAGGCTCAGCACCTCCTCGCTCTTGTCGTACAGACTGATGCGCATGGGGTCAAAGCTCAGGTGAACCTTCTCGCCGTCGCTGTGGATTTCGGTGGTGTCCTTGGTGTATTCGTTGACGATCAGGTTCTGACCGTCGTTCAGCTGCACCTCGTACTCGATGAAATCGCCCAGGAAGGTGGAGAACAGGATGGTGCCGGGCATACCGCTTTCGGAGAAGAAAAGCTGCTCGGGACGGGCGGAAATCTTGCCGCTTCCCACATAGGCGCGGGAGACGGGGACGGTGATGTCCAGCTCACCCTTGATGCTCACGGCGGCGTTGCCCGCCTGGGGAGCGTTCACTTCGCAGTCCAGGAAGTTGCTCACGCCGATGAAGCCCGCGACGAAGGGATTCTGGGGCTTGGCATAAATTTCCCGGGGGGTGCCGATCTGCATGATGTGGCCGTCCTTCATGACGGCGATCCGGTCGGAAATGGCCAGGGCTTCCTCCTGATCGTGGGTGACGTAGATGGTGGTGATGCCGAGGCGCCGCTGAAGCT
>OGXR01000653.1_pt1 | contig 27408 bp, 21 predicted proteins | sample 1576331 | NCBI WGS metagenome assembly OGXR01 (sample SAMEA3541473, study PRJEB24748) | human gut metagenome | biome: human gut; feature: human-associated habitat; material: faeces | place: China | collected 2012 | reverse complement strand
AATGTATTGACTTCGTTTTTTAGCGGCAGTGGCCGCTGGCCGCAATCCTGCGGCCAAATAAAACGCTTTTAAGCGTTTTATTAAAAACTCGTATAAGAAACAAGACCTCCGGCTGCCATATGGCAGCCGGAGGCCTTTTGCTTATTTTGCATCCCGCGGGGGGGTCTTTGGCTTCCCCGGCTTCCCCGGCTTGCGGCGGTACTCGCCCTTGGCGTCGAAGTTTGCCATGGCGGTGAGGTTGATGGCAAGGGTGGCGATCAGAAGAAGAACCGCTTCCCATATAAGGCAGTTTACCGCGTTCCACACCATGTCCATCGTGTCCATGCGGCCGTAGCCGCCGGTGATGATGGCCATGATCACGGTGAGAATCAGACCCAGCCCGCCGAGGCATACCCCCGCAAGCCGCTGGGTGAACCGCCAGGCGCGGACGCTGCCCATGCCGAAATAACAGCGGTAGCCGAAGTAGTAGTTGGCCTCCTTCGGCGCGAGAAACAGATACGCCAGCCCCAGAATCAGCGTAATAATCGGGCCGATCATCACGGCGACCCGGCACACGCCCACCAGGCTCCCGAAAACCTTGCTCAGGTCAGGCAGCAGCGAGGCGGGGTCAAAGCCGTCCATCACGCTTTTGATGGAGGCAATGTCCAGGGTGCTTTCCGTAGCGGCGGTGATTTCAGTTGGGATTGTGCTCATTATTTTTCCTCCAGGAATTTGCTGATCTCCCGCATAAAGCTGCCCGCATCCTGGAACCGGTGGTAGATGGAGGCAAAGCGGATGTAGGCCACCTCGTCCAGGGGCTTCAGGCGCTCCATGACCATCTCGCCGATCTTGTCGGTGCTGATCTCCCGCTCCAGGGTGTTCTGGATGGTCTGCTCGATCTCGGTGGTGATGCGGTCGAGATCTGTAACGTCCACCTTCCGCTTGTCAAAGGCGCGGATCATGGAATTGAGAATCTTGTTGCGGTCGAAGCCCTGACGGGAGCCGTCCCGCTTCACAACGATGATGGGCAGGCTCTCCACAATCTCATAGGTGGTGAACCGGCGCTGGCAGCCCATACACTCCCGGCGGCGGCGGATGCTCAGACCGTCCTCCGAGTGGCGGGAATCCACGACCTTGCTTTCCTGGTCGCCGCAAAACGGACATTTCATGGGAAAAACACTCCCTTTACGAATCTTACTCCCAATATTATAACAGATATTAGCAGAACTGTCCAGTTTTTTTTCACCGGCGGGGTTCGACGGGATTTGCTGTTGCCTTTTGCGCCGGTTTCGGTTAAAATGGGGACACCAAACTATCCGCAAAGGAGAACGAAATGTCTAAGAAAACGCTGTTTGCCCTGTGGGGCGGTTTGTTTATTTTGTGCGCGGGGCTGGGATTTATCCCCGGCTTTTCCCGGAATGTCAGCGCCGGGGCGCAGGCCGTGCTGACGGTGCTGTCCGTGGCATTTTTCGCGCCGCCTGCGTACCTGCTCTATGCCGCGAAGAAGGAGAAGGACGCGCATACGCTGAAGCTGGTGCGCGGCATTTCGCTGCTGTCCCTGGGGCTGACGCTGCTGGCGTTGGTGCTGAACGTGCTGTCCGCCATGGGGACGGTGACCATGGGAAACGCCTTGTTCGGCGTGCTGATCGTGGTGTCCAGCCCCATGGTTTGCAGCGGCTATTGGGCGCTGAGCCTGTTTCTCTGGGCGTGCCTTTTGATGGTCAGCCACTCGCTGGTGAAGAAGGTTCTTTGCTGAATCTTTACCACATATTGTGGATAAGGTTTGTATTATACCGCAATATGTAGTGTATTAGCTCAAAAGCGGTAAAATGTCGAAAAATGGCTGTGCTATATTCCCGAATGGATAAAGGAACCTCTGATACAAACGGCAGATCGTTGACAGCTGGTTGAACACTATCCGCAGCCAATCCGGCGATGATTTTTCGGGGGTTCCGGGAGGAAACTCTGAAAAAATCGGGAGGGTTTGGTATGCTAAGGAAATTGGTAGCCAAAGGGCTGCTGTCAGTTATGTTGGCGGCAGCTCTCTTTTCATTGTTCCGGCTGCCCGTGGAAGCGGAAACGGTGTACCGGGAGATCACCGGTATGGAGGAACTCACCGACGGACGGTATGTGCTGATAACGCCCCAGGACATCGCGCCGGGAACGCTGGCGGAAGAGGAGGGCGTGATTTCAGCGGTGGCACTCACCGCCGTCGGCGACACGGTCACGGATACCGACGGCGGGGAATGGAACTTGACCGTCACGGAAAACGGGGTCATTCTGACGGACGCACACGGCGTATCCGTCGCACCCATGGAGGACGGCGCAAGCGGCATCACCGCAGGGGCATATGAATGGCAGGTTTTCTGGGAGGACGGATGCTTTTCCTTTCACGGTTTCAGTGGGGAGGAGCCGGTGACGCTGGTTTCCGATCTGCTTTCTGATTATGCCTTCCGCGCCTGTATGGATGTGGATATTGCGGATGCTTCGGATATCTACTTCGGCGGCTTTACGCTGTATCGCTGCACGGAGGTGCAGGACGACGACCCCGGCCAGGACGACCCGAAGCCGGAGGAACCGAAACCGGGAGAAGCTGTGAAAACGTCACCCAAGGTGATCGTTTCGCCGGAGGGCGGCGAGATCGGTGCCGGGGAGGAGATCACCCTGACCTGCGAGGACGAAAGCGCCGAAATCTATTTCGCGGTCTCCGCCGACGGTGTGAATTATCAACCCGATATGCCGTATACTGCCCCAATTTGCTTTGAGAAGGGCTTCGCCGCGGCGTACCTCAAGGCCTATTCCCAGGCGGAGGGCTGCGAACCCGGAGAGGTGACACAGGCCGTTTTCACGGAGAAATTTACCCCGGACTGGAACATATACTTCGGCCAGCTCCATGCCCACACCAACCTTTCCGACGGCATGGGGAGCGTGGAGGAAGCCTTTGACTATGCGTCAAAGGTGGAAAATCTGGACTTTTTCGCCGTCACCGACCACAGCGATTCCTTTGACAACGCCGACGCGGGCGCGATCGACACGGACGGCAGAAGCATCAGCGCCGGCTGGGCGGCGGGAAAACAGGCGGCGGCGTCCGTGACGAACGGGAACTTTGTGGGGCTGTTCGGCTTTGAGATGACCTGGCCGGAGGACAAGCAGCTGGGGCATATCTCCACCTTCAATACCCCCGGCTGGAAGACCCGGGATCAGGAAGATTTTGAAAACGTGCCAACGGCGCTGGAACATTACTATAAGGCGCTGACCACCGTCCCCGGCTCCGTCAGCCAGTTCAACCATCCGGACATCATCCACGGGGATTTCGAGCGGTTCGACCACTACAGCCCCGAGTATGACGAGGCAATCTCCCTGCTGGAAATCGCCGGGGAGGACGGCGCGGTGGACTGGGAATATTACCATCTGGCGCTGGACAAGGGCTGGCACGTGGCGCCCACCAACAACCAGAATAACCACAATGGACAGTGGGGCGACGCGAGCAGTGCGCGCACCGTGATTCTGGCAGAGACGCTGACGGAGGAAGCGCTGTACGACGCCATGAAGGACCGCCGGGTCTACGCCACCCAGGACAGCGATCTCACCGTTTATTATACGCTGAACGGCGCGGTCATGGGCAGCATCCTCCCCAAATCGGAGGAAGCGGAAATCACCGTTTTCCTGAGCGACCCCACGGACGAGGCCATCGGCAATGTGGAGGTGGTGACGGACGGCGGGGCAGTGCTTGTGAGCGAATATGTCGGAACGCCTTCGCAGGTGCTGGAACTGTCCGTGTCCGGCGGATACAGCTATTATTATCTCCGCGTCACCCAGCCGGATGGGGACGTGGCCGTAACCGCGCCCGTATGGATGGACGGGTATGACGATATTGGCATCGAAAGCTTCACTTCGGACACCCTCACCCCTGTCCGGGACGAGGAAATTAAGCTGACGGTGGAGTTGTACAATGACGAGCCGGTGGATTTTATCGTGGAATCTCTGAAGCTTTATGCTGACGGCGAACTGGTAAGGACTGTCTCCAAACCGGGGACGGTGGCGGGAATGGATACGCTGGACTATACCTTCTGCTACGCCCATCCGGAACCGGGTATGACGAAGTTCCGGGTCGTGGCGACCGGCAGCGTGAACGAGGATCTGCGCACCTACGAGGACACGCTGAGCCTGAGCTTCCGCGTCCCAGAGCAGGTGAAGTACATCGCCGTGGACGCTTCCCACGACAATTCCGGCACCGACAAGCTGAAACGGCTGGCGGAAATTGCCGCCCGGAACAGCATTTCGGTGAAGAATTTTGAGACGGAACTGCCGGAAAACAGCGACCTTCTGCTGATAACCGCTCCGTCGGAGGCGTTCGACGAGGCATTTGTGGAGAAAGTCAGGACGTTTGCCGAAAGCGGCGGCACGGTCATTCTCTGCGGTCAGGCGGATATAGGCGACCTGAGCGGCCTGCACACCTCCGGCGAGCTGAACAGGCTGCTGGAAGCCATGGGCGCGACGGTGCGCCTGAACGACGACACCGCGTGGGACGAGGAAAACAATAGCGGTACGCCCGACGCGGTATCCGCCAATGTGTTCAACCCTGACGGCGGTTTGACAAAAGCCCTGAAACCCAAGCAGACCTACACCCAGCGCGCCGGCTGTACCGTAAATCCGGGAAGCGGGACTTGGCTGGTGAAAGGGCGCAGCACCACCCACGGCGTGGACGCGGACGGCGACGGACAGGACACCGGTAAGGACGCGGTGCTGCTTGCCGCTGAGGAACTGCCGGGCGGCGGCAAGGTGTACGTCAGCGGCGGACTGTTCCTGGAAGACAGCGCCATGAAAGAACCGGACAACGTCTGGAAGAGCGTCAGCGGAAATCTGGCCATTTGGGAAGCGCTGCTGAAAATCGAGCGGGCGGCGTGTCCGGAGCTGGTCACCATTGGCGAAATGCGCTCTGGCAAGGACGGAGAGGTGTACCATATTCGTGGCTGGGCGACCTCCGGGACTTCCCGGCCGGGAAACAGTTTCTCCGATACCATTTATTTGCAGGACGATACCGGCGGCGTGGCGCTGGAGCCGTTTACGAAGGACAAAATCCAGGTCGGCACACCTATAGAGGCAGTCGGGCGGAAGGAAATCAGCAGCGGCAACGTGGTGCTGAAGATTATCGACTACGATAAGAAGCTGGACGAGCCGCTTTACAACTACACGCCGGAAACCACCCCGAACAAGACCGCCATGGACTACGAAGCAAACGGCGGCCGCCTGATGCAGGTGGAGGGAAAGGTGACGGACGTGACCCCCACCAACCGGGGCAAGGGCGTTGCCCGCATCACCCTGAAGGACGGAAACGGCGATTTTGCGGAAATTCTGATTGAGGACGGCATCGTATCCGGCGCAGACGGGAAAAACAACCTTGCGTCTCAGGTGAAAAAGGGCCGCACCGTGCGGGCGATCGGCATTCTCCATCTGGAAAGCGACGGCACGCCGGTTCTCCGGGTGCGCAACTGCGACGAGGTGGTCTACGTGCCGCCCGTCCCGGTTTCCCTGGGTTCCCGCAGAAATCCCCGTACCGGCGATTTGATCTGGATCGCTGTCGGGGTGATGGTTCTGTCCGGAATCGGGCTTGCAGTGCTGTTGAATAAGAAGAAACGGTAAAAATAGTGCCGGGGGCGGTCAGCCCCCGGCATTCTTACATTAAATGTGTATGTACTGCTTATTCAGCTTATCCGCCTTGCAGAACAGGACAAATCCGATGGCAAAGATAACGACCAGCGTGCCCACGGCCACGTTTTCGTTTTGCAGCTCCAGCCCGAACACATGGAACGACCGGCCGTCGGTGAGCTGGCTGACCACGGCGATCAGGGTCGTACCCAGGAAGGACGCACCCTTGCCGCAGATGTCCATGAGACCAAAGTATTCGCCGCTGCGCTCCGCCGGGATGATCTTCCCCAGATAGCTGCGGCTCAGCGCCTGAATGCCGCCCTGGAACATGCCCACCAGAACCGACAGCACCCAGAACTGCCACTGGGACACCAGAAACACGGCGAAGAGGGTAATGCCGGTGTAGCAGAGAATGCAGATCTTAATGAGCAGCCCCGTGTCGTACTTGGCGGAGAACCGGCCAAAGGCGATGGAGCAGGGAAAGGCCACAAACTGGGTCAGCAGCAGTGCCAGCAGCAGCCCGGTGGTGTCCAGCCCCAGGGCGGTGCCGTAGGCCGTGGCCATGTCGATGATGGTGTAAACGCCGTCGATGAAGAAGAAAAAGGCCAGCAAATACAGGAAAATATGCTTCTGCTGCCGAACCTCCCGGAAGGTGCGTCCCAGCTGTCGGAAGGTGGAGAAAACGGGGCTGCCGGTATGCTCCACGAAGGCGGTCTGGCGGTAACGCTTCAGCAGCGGCTGGGTGCATACGAACCACCACCCGGCGGTGATCAGGAAAGAAACGACCATGGCCGTTCCCGTGCCGACGCCGATTTTGTCGCCGAACAGCACCAGAAGCAGGCAAAGAATGAAGGGAATCACGGAGCCGATATAGCCGTAGGCGTAGCCCATGGAGGATACCGTGTCCATCCGCTCGTCGGTGGTGACCTCCGGGAGCATGGCGTCGTAGAACACCAGGCTGGAGGAATATCCCACCTTGGCCAGAACGAACACGATCAGAAACGCCAGCCATCCGCCCACGCCGCCCATGGCGGCGCAGCCGAGAACGCCCAGCAGCATACAGCCCATGAAAATGGGCTTTTTGAACCCCCGATGGTCGGCCAGCGTGCCGCAGACGGGACCAATAACGGCCACCAGCAGCGTAGAGACGGAACCGGCGTAGCCCCAATAGGACAAATACAATGACTCGTTCAGCCCGCCGGTAGTCGCCAGAGCGTTGAAATAAATGGGAATCAGAGTCGAAACCAGCAGAATGAACGCGGAATTGCCGATGTCATAGAGAATCCAGCTCCGCTCCAATGCGGTGAGTTTGATTTTTTTCACTTCTACCACTCCTTGTTTCCTATCACCCGAAGGCCGGGGCGAAATCCCCACCCAGGGGTTCGCCGGTGCGCATGTATTCGTCCAGCTGGCTAAGCAAAACGGGGTAGCGCTTGAGGGCGCGGTTGTACAGCACCAGCATTTCGCTGTCCATCCACAGCCAGCGGTCGCTCCCCTGCTCCGGCATGAGCTGATCCTCAATGGCCGGGCTGCGGGTCAGGCGCAGCAGACGCCGGACATGCTTGCGGTTCTTGCCCACCAGAAACCGGGTGGCGCGGGCCATGTTGCGGACGCAGGTGTTGACGTTCGCCGGGGTGGCGGGGGGATAAAAGAGGGCAACCGTGACGCACTCCCCCCGGGTCAGGCGCATGTGGGCGCTGCCGTCGTAGGTGTGGGGCAGAACGACGCCGTCGGCTTCCAGCAGATACCGGTCAAATTCCGATTCCAGCTCCACGTGGCGGGCGCTGCCGTCGGCTTCCTTTTTCTCCACATAGGGGTGGCACAGGGAGTCCAGGCAGTAATGCCCCAGAAGCCCCAGAAGATAGACCCGCCCGGCCTCACTGCCCGCCTGGGCGCAGACCCGGGCGAAAAATTCCTGCCCGGACTGGGCGTGGAAGACGCCGCCCAGCTGCCCCGTGGCGGTTTTGATCAGGGGGTTATAGTAAAAGAAAATATCCGGCCCGTGCAGACCCATATCGTAAAGCCGCCGGAACCGCTGGATACTTCGGCGGTCGTTGGGACACATCCCGGAGAGCAGCTGCTTTCCGAAGCGGTAATGGGCGTAATTTGCTGGCATGAAACGTCACCTCATAGCATTTTTTCTCACATTTTCTCATTCTACATGATAATTCGGCAAAAGAGAAGTCCTTTTTTCAAAAATGCACTTCAAATTTCTGTAAAGCGGAATCGTTGCAATGTCAGCGGCACCGTGGTATAATGAGCAAAATTGCCATTTTTCGAGGTGCCGATATGGAAACACGCAAGCTTTATTATGAAGATTCTCACCTTTCCCGCTTTACATCGGAGGTGCTTTCCTGCACGAAGGCTGCGGACGGATGGGAGGTCACGCTGGCCGCTACCGCCTTTTACCCCGAGGGCGGCGGTCAGGCGGGGGACTCGGGAACCCTGAACGGCGTCCGGGTGCGCAGTACCCGGGAGCGGGAGGGGGCGGTGATTCACCTGTGCGAAGCGCCCCTGGAAGTGGGCGCGGAGGTCGCGGGTGTGATCGACTACGACCTGCGCTTTGCGCGGATGCAGCAGCATTCCGGGGAGCATATCGTCTCCGGCATCCTGAACCGCCGCTACGGCTGCCACAACACCGGCTTTCACATGGGCGCGGACGTCATCACCATCGACTTTGACGGGGTGATTCCGCCTCAGGTGCTGCCGGAAATCGAAGAGGAGGCCAACGGGGCGGTGTGGCAGAATCTGCCCGTGGGGTGCCGGTATCCCAGCCCCGAAGAGCTGCCCGCCATCCCCTACCGCTCGAAAAAAGCCCTTGCCTGGCCGGTGCGGATCGTGGAGATTCCGGGCTACGACTGCTGCGCCTGCTGCGGCACCCACGTGGCGGCCACGGGGGAGATCGGGCTCATCAAGCTCTTAAGCGCGGTGAGCTTCCGGGGCGGCACCCGGATTGAGATGGCCTGCGGCGCACAGGCGCTGGCGCTATTAAACGCGGCGTATGACCAGAACCGACAGGTTTCCCAGGCGTTTTCCGCGAAAATCACGGAGACCGGCGAAGCCGCCCGGCGGATGAACGAGCTGCTTTCGGCGCAGAAGTACCGCATGGCGGGGCTGGAAAAACGGGTTTTTGCCGGGATTGCGGAAAGTTATGTTAACCAAGGAAACGTCCTGCACTTTGAGGAAGACTTAAGCGCCGAGGGCGTCCGGGAGCTGGCGGACGCCATTGCGGATAAATGCGGCGGCACGGCGGCGGTGTTCAGCGGCGGCGAGGGCGGCTATGCCTACTGCCTGATTGCCCGGCAGGGCGACCTGCGGCAGCTGGGTCGGGACATGACCGCCGCGCTCCATGGCCGGGGCGGCGGAAAACCCCTCTGCCAGCAGGGGCGGGTGCAGGCGGCGAAGGGCGAAATCGAAGCCTTTTTCGCTGACCAGAAGTGAATTTGGGGATTTGTTGAGGAAAAAGAGGGCGCGAAGCCGCTTTTTGTTCATAAATTCGACTTTTATTCTCTTTGCGCTTATGCTATAATACCCAAAATGACCTGTGCCGCCGAAACTGTTCGGAAGGCACAAAAGGAGAAACATATGGGAGTATTTGACAAAATTTTCGGCACCCGTTCCCAGCGGGAGATCAAGAAAATCCAGCCCACGGTGGATAAAATCCTGGCGCTGGAGGAGGAATACAGGGCGCTTTCCGAGGAAGCCCTGAAGGCCAAAACCGCCGAATTCAAAAATCGGCTGGAGCAGGGGGAGACGCTGGACGACCTCCTGCCGGAAGCCTTCGCCGCCGTTCGGGAGGCGGCCGACCGGGTGCTGGGAATGCGCCCCTACCCCGTTCAGCTCATCGGCGGCGTGGTGCTATATTATCTGGGAATGTACGGCGACTGCTTCACCATCCATGACTTCTGGCAGATCCGCACCTCCGGATGGGTGGGACTGGGCGTTGTAGCCGCCGGGTCGGTATGGCATCTGTGCAAGGTCTGCAAGCGGGGCGTGGAGCGCCGCCGGACGGAAAGGGCCGCCCGCCAGACGGAGGAGGCCCACCGTCAGGCGCTGGAGAGCGCCCGCCGGGAGGCGTATGAAGCCGGAAAGGCCGACGCCGCCAAGGAGCGTCAGCCGTCCCCCTCCACCCCGGAGACATCCGCCCCTGAGCTTCCCCTCACCCCAGCGGACGCCGTCTCACCGGAGTGTGCAGCCGCTCCCGCTGCCGACGCACCGCAGTCCTCCACCGGAGGAACAGGTCAAGCCCTGTAAAAACCCCGACACAAAGCCTATGACCCTCTGGTTACAGTGTCTGCCAAACACCGTGCAGCCCCGGTAAGCAGTCGGTGCTGAGCTAAAATACCGCCGGTGCAGCAACCCTCAAAATACCATGCGGAATCGGCAGAACACCATGCAGCACCGACAGAACACTGTCCTTGACTTCCCCACCGGCATCTGCTGCAATCCCCCGTGTTCGCTGGGAGGGCGAGTCGTTCGGAGAAATGACAGCCGGATAAGGCGCAGACTGAAATGTCTGTCCTTATCCGGCTTTTTGTCTGGGAAAGGAGCGATCCCATGGAGTTAAAATTTCTCCCCTCCCTGCTGGGGGCGGAGAGCCTGTGGCTGGCCATGCCCATCGCAGAGGTGCTGACGGCCCTCTATGCCGCCTATACCATGAGTCGCTATACCCGTGCGCTACCGCTGAGCACGAGATAAAAAGGACGCCGGTCGCTTCTCCGGCGTCCTTTTGGTATTTTGTGGATCACTTCCACAGAGAGCAGATCAAATCCGTATAGTCGGAGGGATTCTCCAGCGGCAGACCCGCAATGAGCATGGCCTGATTCAGCAGAATCTCGGCATACTTTTTGGCCCGGTCGGGGTCCGTGATGCGGGCGGACTCCAGAGCGGCAAAGGCGGGATGCTCCACGTTCACCTCCAGAATACGCTTGGCCTTCAGGGCGAGGTCGGGCTGCACGGCGGCGAAATACTTCTCCATCTCGAAGGTCATGCCCTCACCGCTGGTAAGGCAGACGGGGTGGGACTTCAGCTTGCCGGAGGCCTTCACCTGATCCACCCGGCTTCCCAGCGTCTCCTTCAGGAAATCCAGCGTCTCCTGATGATCCGCCGTCTCCGGCTGCTTCTCGTCCCCCAGCTCCAGATCGCCGTCCACGGCGGAGCGGAATGCCTTGGCGCCGTAGGTGCGGAAGATATCGGGGATGAACTCGTCGGTCTTATCGGTGAAGTACAGGATCTCCATGCTGCGATCCTTCAGCAGCTCCGTCTGGGGCAGATGATCCACCGCCTCCACGCTGTCGCCGGAGGCGTAATAGATATACTTCTGCTCCCCCGGCATCCGGGAGACGTACTCACCCAGCGTCACCAGCTTCATCTGGGTGGAGGAGTAGAACAGCAGCAGATCCTGCAGCTTCTCCTTCATGGCGCCGTAGTTGTTCAGGGCGCTGAGCTTCAGCTGGCGGCCGAAGCTGCGGTAGAACTTCTCGTAGCCCTCCCGGTCGTCCTTCAGCATCCGCTCCAGCTCGCTGCGGATCTTCTTCTCCAGATTGTTGGAGATGACCTTCAGCTGGCGGTCGTGCTGCAGCAGCTCACGGGAGATGTTCAGGCTCAGGTCCGGGGAGTCCACCACGCCACGGACAAAGTTGAAGCACTCCGGCAGCAGATCGGCGCACTTATCCATGATCATCACGCCGCTGGAGTACAGGCCCGGCTCGAAGTCCTCGGTATAGTACTGGCCGGAGGGCTGGGAGGGAATGAACAGCAGGGCCTTATAGGTGACGGCGCCCTCCGCAGAGACGGTGATCACCGACTGGGGCGGGGCGAAATCCCCGAAGTGCTCCTGATAGAACTTGTCGTACTCCTCCCGTGTGACCTCGCTCTTCTTCCGCTGCCACAGGGGGACCATGCTGTTGAGGGTCTCCCACTCCTTGATCTCCTCATACTCCGGCTTGTCCTCCGGACAGCCCTCCTTGCGCTTGGAGCGGGTCATTTCCATACGGATGGGGAAGCGGATATAGTCGGAGTACTTCTTCACCAGACGCTGGAGGGTGTGCTCCTGCAGGTACTGGCTGTACTCCTCCGGCTCCTCGTCGGCCTTCAGGTGCATGATGATATCCGTGCCCACAGTGTCCTTCCGGCAGGGTTCGATGGTATAGCCCTCCACGCCGTCGGACTCCCAGCGCCAGCCCTGCTCATCGCCGTACTTCCGGGTGACGACGGTGATGTGGTCGGCCACCATGAAGGCAGAGTAGAAGCCCACACCGAACTGGCCGATAACGTCGCTCTCGGCGTCCTTATCCAGCTCCTGACGGAACTGGAAGGTACCGCTGGAGGCGATGACGCCCAGATTCTGCTCCAGATCGGTATCGTTCATGCCGATGCCGTTGTCGCTGACGGTGAGGGTGCGGGCCTCCTGATCGGGGCGGATGGTGATGGCGAAATCCTCCCGCTTCATGCCCACCTGCTCATCCGTCAGGGAGCGGTAGCACAGCTTGTCGATGGCGTCGGAGGCGTTGGACAAGATCTCCCGTAGGAAGATCTCCTTATGGGTGTAGATGGAGTGGATCATCAGCTCCAGCAGACGCTTGGACTCCGCCTGAAATTCTTTTCTTTCCATAGTTGATTCCCCTTTTCTAATAGATCGGGAGACGCCGCAGCGCCTCCCGCTTTTTACCTGTTCAGCTGCGCTGGCGTTTGCTGCACAGCAGATAGCCCAGTCCCGTCAGCACCGTGGCCACAGCGGAGACGATCATGGTGAGCTTCAGCAGCAGCCGCACGGCCTTGCTCTCCAGCAGATGATCCGTCACCTGCCGGACGCAGCGGCCCACAGCACCCAATAGCCGGCCCGCCAGACCCGTCACCTTGTGGAGAAGTCCCTTCCCCAGCGACAGGATGCGCCGTGTCAGAGGCAGGGCGTGTGACGCCAGCTGCCGAGCCTTGTGTACCTTGGTCGAACACCCGGTCCCGGCGGGAAGCTCGACACTATTCCGCTGCCGCCGGCCGGTTCGCCCGGCGGGGTGTCGGCCGAACAGTTGCAGCGCAAGCCGGGAGAAAGTCCCGAAGAGTATATCGCACGCATCACGGCACTGCTCAACGCTGCGGCCGAGGCGATGGCTATAGCTGCGATGGAACACAGGCGCAGGTTGCGCGAACAGAAGAATAGACCTCATGTAAAACTTTAACTTCAATCCAGAAATGACAATGAAAGAGAATAATCAGATCTCCCTGTCGTTTGAGATGTACGAAGATCTCAAAGACACGCTTGTCAAGGCCATCAAAAACACCAAGGCAGGTGGCGCAGGAAACGCAGGTTTGGAGAATGCCCAGCTGGAACGGATCGAGCGGTTGATAGAGGCTGCGGAACGCTCGCAGGGGCAGGTAGCACAACTGCTGGAGCACCTGCAACGGCATACAGCCCAGCCCGAAATAAAAACCGAGCAGGAACGGGAGATAGTTAACAAATATGATATGCTGCTGCAACAGTTGGCTGAGAGACTGGAGGTGATCGACAAGGAAAATAGGCAGACGCATACGTTGATAGAGCAGGTAGGGCAAGCCGTCGAAGCAGCGGCAATGCTCAAAAATCTGCCTGTGCAGGAGCATCGACATACCTATACGCTCGATATTAAATCCTCGAAAACCGCGCTGGTAATATTTGTTATGGCGGTAATAATTGTCCTCCTTATTGGTTTTATTTACCGGATCTCGGTAAGCAATCAGCAGTTGGCCGCAAATGATTTGAAATACCGCTATATCAAAATGAAAGGTGAGGCGACGTCCAAGCGTATCGCTGAGCTGGAGGAGATTTTTGAACTAAACCGCGACAACGCAAAAATCCGCCAGATGAAGAAGGATGTCGAAGAATATGAACAAACCATTCAACGCAAAGTCCAATTAGAAGAACAGGCAAGACTGAAAGAACGAGAAGCCGAGCGTCTGAACAAAAATGCCTCCCGATTGAAAAACAAATAAGCCCCCCCTCCTCCCAAGGTATTGCCGTCGAAAGAAATCCGCAAGGTCATGCAAGTTGCTCCGCAAATCTTGCGGATATTCTTACCAGCAGTATCAGCTGATCGCTACCAAAGGAAATGACTGAATCTGGACATCATGCAACCTGCGATTATTACTCCTAAATCGCACGATAACACCTCATCATGTTAACAGTTCTATCATTGTTCTGTCGCATAATGAGTGAATATACAATCATTTTACTCAAAATAAGAATCTGGCGATTAAATATATTCGGATTATCTAACCTTAAAATATACAAAACAGTTCACTGTTCATGGACACTTGATGATTGAATCTATTTTATCAATAATTCTTGGCAATTGGGATTTCTGTATCTCACATTCCCATACTATAATAACTCTCCATCCTTGCTGCTGAAGCTTCAATATAACTTCTTTATCTCTTTGTTGATTGCCGAGAATTTTTGATTCCCAGTATTCTATATTTGATTTCGGCAGAACAAAATGCTTGCATCCTTCATGTCCGTGCCAGAAACATCCATTTATAAAAATTACCGTTTTGTATTTGGGTAAAACAATATCTGGTCTGCCAGGCAATTTGTTGACATTGATCCGATAACGATACCCTCTGCGGAAAAGTTCATGTCTTACAAGAATTTCAGGCCTAGTATTCTTGGACCGAATATGCGACATACAGCGACGGCGTTGTTCTTGAGTTAATGTATCTGGCATTTTGATGCTTATTATCTTTTGGTAAAGATAGTGATTATTTAAAAATTTAGGCCGGTTGACAAACAACATTCTGCATTCTTTGGATGTTATTCAAATATAAACGTTTATAGCCCTCTGATTTTTTATTCAGTCAATCTCCGTTTATGAAAAAAATGTATCTTTGTAAAATACGATTCAGCCGATTGAATACATTCAGTGTGCTGAAGAATGGTAAAAATATGCAAGATGCAAACTATAAAATGATGAAGACCAATAAACAGCTGATTGGCATAGACCTTTTTGCAGGTGCAGGCGGATTAAGTCTAGGTGCAGAAATGGCTGGCATATCCATGCGGTATGCAGTTGAAGCAGACGCTTATGCAGCAGCCTCATATAAAAGGAATTTTAAGAATGCAACCGTATTCTGCGAAGATATAAGAAAACTTTCAGCCGACAAATTAAATACTCAACCTGTTTTTATCATAATGGGCGGTCCTCCATGTCAGGGGTTCTCTCTTTCAAACACAAAAACCAGAGATATGTCAAATCCAAATAACAGGATGTTTGAGGAATTTTTGCGTTTTGTTGATAAAATTGCTCCAACATGGTTTGTATTTGAAAATGTATATGGCCTGACAAAATTTAAAAACGGAGAGGAGAATATCCAGAATCATATAGAAAACCGATTTAGAGATATTGGCTATACAGTCAAATCAAAAATACTATATGCTTCTGACTTTGGCGTGCCGCAACGCCGAAACAGGCTGTTTATTGTCGGGAATAGAAATGGGATAGATTTTGAATTCCCCAAAGAATTTGATTATTCAGTTTCTGTTGATGAGGCAATTAGTGATTTACCGGTTCTTGGAAATGGAGAAATTCAAATGAAGGGGGAATACACAGTTCCTTTTGAGCAGGCGTCTCCATATGCTCAGCTGATGAGAAAAAAGTCAAAAGCCCCTACCCAAAATATCGTATCACGCAATAAGGACTATGTAGTTGAGCGCTATAAATACATCGGACAAGGCGAAAACTGGTCATCTATCCCCGACCGCTTAATGGAGAATTATGCTGATAAAAAACGATGCCACAGCGGAATATATAAACGATTAATCGGTGGCAAGCCATCTGTGGTAATATCGAATTATAGAAAAAGCATGCTTATACATCCTCATCAAGATCGAGGGTTGTCCGTTCGCGAAGCAGCCCGGCTGCAAAGTTTTCCAGACCATTTCATATTTGAAGGGCCTGTATCATATGTTCAGCAGCAAATCGGCAATGCTGTTCCTCCGCTGCTTGCCAAAGCTGTTATGAAGAAGATATTAACTTATAAATAATATTGTTGCGATGGGCATCTATAAAGAAAATATTCCTAAAGCTGATATGCTGATGGGGTCAATGCGCTCAATGGGCTATTCTTTCGAGTCTGCAATCGCTGATGTTATTGACAACAGCATTAGTGCCGGATGCTCATACGTTTCACTGTTTTTCCCAACCGATTCTTTCCAAAAACAAGCAGTGGGCATTCTTGACGACGGCTGCGGGCTGTCTCGTGAAGAACTTTTCGAGGCAATGTGCTATGGCAGTTCTGCGGCAGAAGCAGCCCGCTCTGAAAATGATTTAGGAAGGTTTGGGCTGGGACTTAAAGCTGCATCATTGTCACAATGCCGCATATTGACAGTTGTGAGCATGCAAGACGGAGATATCAGTGCGTATTCGTGGGACTATAATTACATACTTAAACATAAAAAATGGTTTGTTAACGAACTGACCATTGATGAAATATCAAATCTGCCGTACATAGAGAATCTGCGTGAAGCAGGAAAGACTAATGACAGCGGAACTCTTGTGATATGGGAAGATTTTGATGTGTTGGAAAAGTCGAGTCATGGACAGGTTTTCAGCACTCTTCGTGAATTAAGCGATAAAGTGCAGGATCATGTGGCTCTTATTTTTCACCGCTATATCTCTGCGAAGAAGCTTGTTATCTGGATTAACAACGCGAAAGTAAAGGCACAGGATCCATTTCTTGAAAGCAATGCTAAAACTACGACAAAAAAAGAGTTCGCTATTGCACTGCGGGACAGCCAAGGTATTGAACGGCTGATAAAAGTGCGTCCGTTTGTACTGCCTTTTGGCTCGGACCTAACAGAAAAAGATAAAAAACTTTTAGGCGGTACTGATAATCTGAGAACAAGACAGGGTTTCTATATTTACAGGAATCAGAGGCTTATTATTTATGGGACATGGTTTGGGCTCAAACGCAGTGAGCTGACAAAAAATGCCAGAATACGTGTAGACATCCCCAACTCTCTGGATGACATTTGGGGCATCGATATTAAGAAACAGAATGCTTCAATACCCAAATCAATTCAGAACCAGCTTAAAAAAACCGTTGAAGAAGCAATGGACATTTCTGTTAGAAAACAGACGCATCGCGGCCGCAAAGATAATTCGGAAGATAATATAAGCCACATTTGGGATAGAATGCGCGGCAGAAATGATGCCTACTACTATCAGATCAATCGAAACAGTCCGCTCTGCAAATATGTGATGGAACACATTCCTGACGATGCGGCAGACATCGTAGAAACTTTGTTGTCAGAGATAGAAAAAGGTATTCCAGTACAGGATATATACGTAGACAGGTGCAATGACGCTATTGTTGCAGCGGATAAAACGCAAGACCTTGAGGATAATTTTCAGTTGGGAGTTACGCTGATCGACAAAATGATTAAATACGGCAGGGAGCTTAATGACGCTGTTGATACTATTATGAAAGCCGAACCATGGTGCTGTCTTCCGCAACTGAAAGAAATGCTGATAAACTATTATACAAATGAAGATAAGCAGTGATGAGTTCAATGATCTCATTATGGTTATCAAACGCCGCATCGGGGTCGACAAGCGAAACGGGAAAACCATAAAATACGAAGATATTGACTCCTATATAGATAAGGGGCTTGAATTTATTCCAATCAGCCTGACTGATGAGGACAGGGCAGAAGTTTTTCGCGCCATCGAAACAGAAGAAGCTATAAAACACACTAAAGGCAATTGTATATTCGACGACTATGATGATCCTCACAATTGGTATGAGCATGCAGAAATCGAAGATGAGCATTTCTGGAGGCTGTACAGCAAATATCTTCTGGAAGAATCATCGCTTGATGACAAGAGTATAGACATCTTGGACAAGAAGACTCTTCCCGCCATAATGAATTGTCTTTGCAATCCGAAAGAAGCGCATGAAGGAAGGCGGTTGATTCGCGGTTTGGTTATTGGTGACGTTCAGTCTGGAAAAACAGCAACGTATTCCGGTCTGATATGCAAAGCTGTTGATGCGGGTTACAAGGTTGTCATTTTGCTGGCAGGCATAACAGAGAATCTACGCCAGCAGACTCAGGAGCGTATTGACCAAGGCATTGTAGGCCTTGAAATCAAGAGAGATGATATAACAAAAATAGAGAAGCCCAAGCGAGTGGGCGTCGGCAAATATGACAAACAGCTGCTGGCATCGTCTTATACAACTCAATCATCAGATTTTGTCGGACAGAAAGACAGTATTTTTGTGTCGCTTGAAGCACAGCGTTCAGTTGTATTGTTTGTTGTCAAAAAGAATGTATCAGTTCTTACAAAATTACACAACTGGCTAAAGTACAACAATTATGATCATTCAGAGGAGTGCGTTAATGCGCCCTTGCTACTTATAGACGATGAAGCGGACAATGCATCTGTCAATACGAGCAAGGATGAAACGAATCCAACAAAGACAAATGCTATTATAAGAAAAATTTGCAATTTGTTTAAAACCGCATCGTATGTCGGTTTTACAGCGACCCCATTTGCAAATGTTTTCATCGACCCGGATTCTGTTGATGAAATGAAAAATGCAGATTTGTTCCCGGAACATTTTATATACACACTGCCAACCCCCTCAACATACATTGGAGCAAAGCAGATATTCAATGCCGGCTCCAAATATTATCGCAATATAAAATATATCATTGATATTGATGAACCCGACTACGGAGACGGATGCTGGCGTGATTGGGCTCGCACCCACATCGATGAGTTGAATGCAGGGGCATTTTACTATCGGCATCAGAAAGAATGGAACGGAATCCTTCCCGATTCGTTAAAAGAGGCTATTTATTGTTTCTTTTTGGCGAATACCATTCGAGATTTGCGAGGACAAAGTTCAGCGCCAAGAAGCATGCTGGTGAATATGTCTCGATTCGTGAAGGTGCAAAATGTAATAAAAGAAGAGGTAGAACGTATTTATGATGAATTCAAGAGCATCGTTGAAAAAGATTTCAACAGCGATTCTTGCAAAAACACGAATCTGCCTCTATATAAAGAATTGAAGCAGTTGTGGGATAAGCATTACAGTTTTGTCTCTGATGTTTCATTTGAGAGAGTTGTTAGAAAAGAAAACCTTTTCAAAGCAATTGAGTGCATAAAGGTTCTTGTTGTAAATGGATTAAAATCAAGCGGGAAACTCGACTACAAAGAAAATCCGTCATTGCGGGTTATTGCCGTCGGAGGAATGGCATTGTCACGAGGTTTGACCTTGGAGGGGCTGCTGACAAGCTACTTCTACCGCAATACGGCTACTTTTGATGTCCTGATGCAGATGGGGCGCTGGTTCGGATATAGAAAAGGATATGAAGATATCTTCCAAATATGGACGAGTGAAGAAAGTGCAATCTGGTATGATGAGATTTCTATGGCGTCAGAGGATTTGAAGGAAGAGCTGAAAGAGATGTTTGCACAGCGGCTGACGCCAAAGGATTTCGGAATTAAAGTGCGCGACAATTGTCAGGAGCTGCAAATCACTGCTGGCAATAAGATGAGGCAGTCCTTCAATCTGGATATACAGGAATCCTATTACGGCAATATATATGAAACACCGTATATCAGTCTGAATGCGACTCACAACACTCTTAATCTTGAACAAGTGACTTGGCTGGCAGAGGAGCTGTTTAAGAGAAACTTGTCGTTTGATAAATTCAAAAATAATACATCTCTGATAGTAAAAGATGTGCCGAAAGATATTGTAGCGGCTTTTGTGAAAAATATTAAAAGTTCAAAGGTTAATCCGAGTTTCAACACTGAATATATTCTGGATTTCATAACAGATGAAAACACGGTAGGATTAGAGCATTGGGATATAGTTTTCCAAAGCGGCGAGTCTGACAAATGTTATGAAATACCGCACATAGCATCTGTCAGATGTGCAGCACGCACTGTCCATGTTGAGAATAATGCTATTGCTGCAAGCTCGCGGCGAAAATTGCTGAGCACTCAGGAAGGTGCTTATGGACTATCTGAAGATCAGTTGAATTTCGTAAAGAGAAAATGCAAAGAACAGTGGAGAAAGGAAGGTAAAAATGAAAATCGGGAAATTCCAAATAGAGCATACTTTGAGCATTTGGCAGACCGAAAACCTCTGTTGATAATTATGCTCATCGAGCCTGTGAGGACCGAGGGAAAAGATGAAAAGAAGAAGCTGTCTGAATACCGGGAAGCATTGGGGGGAGATAAAATGGTTGCCTTTGCCATAGGATTCCCAGGAGTAAAAGGTGCTCAAAATATAAAACATTACAAGGCGAACAAAATATATTATCAGCAGTTTATGCAGGATGAGTCAGAAGACATTGAAGACAATGAAACAATACAATAGCCAGGATATATACGGCATTTTCTCTGAAGGATTTGAACAAGGCTTTTTTAAAAGAGTTGGAACAGCCAGAGATCTTGACACCTATATAGGCAAAGACGACAAAGGCAGATATGCTTTCAAGTTCAAAGGACAGTATGTTCCAACACGAATCTTTGGCTCCGAGGTAATATCTGTCGAGCAATATGAGGATGATAACTCATATTCACTGATTTTCTTGCTTGAGAAAGAAGAACTCCTTGAACGGTTCTGCACATTCTGCCAGGATCTTCTGTCTTCTCTTAACGGAATAACTGACCAGGTTGAAGGCTATCGGGCCATATGCAACAGATACGCATCATGGAAGCGTCTGTTCAAACCCAATCACGGAGACTTGACTGAACCGGAAATTATGGGCTTGATCGGGGAAATGCTATTTTTGAAAAACGAAATGATTCCAATGTATGGAACAGACAAGGCAGTAGACAGCTGGACCGGGCCTGAAAAAACCAGTAAAGATTTTTCAATAGACAGCATCTGGTATGAAGTGAAAACAGTCAGCGCAGGGAAAGATGCTGTGCGCATCTCTTCAATTGAGCAGCTGGATAGTAATGTTGACGGCTGTTTGGCTGTATACAAACTTGAAAAAATGAGCCCTGGATATAACGGCGTTAAACTCAGCTCTCTCGCCAATGAAATTATGACATTGATAAGCAGTGATTTCTACAAGGAGATGTTTGCAAGGAAACTAATGTCATACGGCTTTGACTGGTCAAGTGATTACGATAACTTTGTATATTCACAAAGCTCATTTGCCAAGTATATTGTGTCAGAAGGATTCCCGCGCATTATGCGGAATAGTATTGCACTGCCAATTATAAAGGTTCAATATGAACTCATCCTTTCAAATTTAGAAGAATTTAAACAATCATAACAAGCACACCGCAATGGAGATAGGCGAATTTAGAAAACAGTTTATGGAGCAGCTCCGCTTTGATGCCGAACATGAAGGATCGGCGCCTGAGGCGCAGTTTATCAGCAGAGCACTGGAACTTCTGGAAGATATAGGAGATGTTTCTGATCCTATGCCTATGTCCATCGAAATGAAGGGGCGCCGGGGGCGCATAATGTCTTTTGATGCCTATGCTTATGATGAAGCTGATGGAGCGCTGGTTATGATTGCCAGTGATTTTGTCAATGAAATCGACAATATTCCTACATTAACCAATACACGCATTGATGAATTATTCCTTCACATGAGGAATTTTATTGAGGAGAGTGTTGATGGTGATATTTCTGCATATTGCGACGATTCAGACCAAGCCATTAATGTTGCAAAGGAGATAAAAACAAAAGTGGGCAAAAGTATGCTTGCTACCGAAATCTCCCGATTCAAGTTTATCATTCTATCCAATGCCATTCTCAGCAAACAGGTTAAAAACGTCAGCCGCGAGGAATTCCTCGAAAGGCCGGTTGAACTGAATGTGTGGACAATAGAGCGTTTTCATCAGACATATGCCTCTAATTCCAGTGAAATCATTGAGATTGCAACCAAGGATTTTGATTGTGACGGCATTCAGTATCTCAAAGCAGACATTGGCGAGGATGCGAACTATGATGCTTATCTGGGTATTGTTCCGGGAGAGTTCTTGGCAAAGATTTATTGCAAATATGGCAGCAAGCTGCTGCAGGGCAACATTCGTGCTTTTTTGAGCGTGAGAGGCAAAGTCAATAAAGGAATACGTGAAACCATTATAAAGCATCCGGGAAATTTCTTTACATATAATAATGGAATTGCTGTGGTTGCCCGCTCAATCGGTTTTTCTGATGACGGGACAAAAATAGTATACCTTAAAGATCCCCAAATAATAAATGGCGGTCAAACTACGGCATCACTGGCCAATGCAAAAATCAAGAAAGAGGTAAAGGACGGAGGCATGGATAACCTGTTTGTCCCGATGAAGCTGACAGTGCTTAATGTTGATGATGATATGTCCGAGGATGACATTGAACGATATAACAATATTACCAAAACAATATCTCAGTGTGCAAACAGCCAGAATGCTGTGTCTGAAGCCGACTTTTTCTCAAACCATCCATACCATGTCATAATGGAACAATTGTCAAGAAAGAGGATGGCTCCGCCGGTAAATGGCAATCCATACCAGACAATTTGGTTTTATGAGCGTTCAAGAGGGAAGTGGGAGCAGGAACAAATGCAGCTCAGTTCCGCGGCTCGTGCAAAATTTTGTGAGAAACACCCTAAAAATCAAGTCATCAAAAAGGAGAAACTTGCCAAATGCCTCAATGCATTTGCAATGAATCCTCATGAGGTATGTCAGAGTTCGGCTATTAACTTCTCCCGATTCGCTAAAACGATCGACAGTCTGTATGAAACCTCCAAGGAGAGTATCAATGAGGTATATTTCTCAAAATGTGTATGTTCTGTAATTATCTTTGATTCGCTGGATCGTCGCATCAATAAAGCAGACTGGTATCCGACAGGAGGTAATAAAGCTCAAATAATTCCATATGCCATAGCAAAAATGATGGCTATGATTCCCAAGAACATGGATCTTGACTGGAAACTCATTTGGCAAAAGCAGGAAATGTACCCGGCTCTTGAAAAGGAGCTGATGAAACTGGCACATATTATTCATAATTTCTTTGAGGAGGAAGCACAAGGCGGATTGGTTAGAAGTATGGCCCGTCGTGCAGATACCTGGAATAAGTGCAAAAGTTTGCCGCTGTCCTTATCGGATGAGTTTGTGTCAACCTTAATCTCAAAGAATGAGATGAAGCAGGAAGAGGCTGCCGCAAAAAAAGAAAGAAAATTCAGCCATAATATAGATGCCTCAGTTGAAATATTTAAATTGGGAGCTGATTATTGGACTAAAGTGTGCAATGATTTATCAAAGGAGGATATGCTGCCATATGGAGATGTCGCATTTATAGGCAGTATCGCAGAGTATATTAAGCGAAATTCTCTGCCGTCTGCCGCACAATGCAAACGCCTCGTCAAGATTATTGAGAAAGCAGAGAAAAAAGGATATATTATGCCGTAATATTTTATAATATATCAATTCAATTAGTACACCTTTAAGCATATTTACAGCAAAACCTGTGAATTATACTCCAAAAGCGGAAATCTAATATGAGGCATAATACAAAACAGCATCATTAAACATTAAACTTTTTGAAGATAACAGTTGTAGAAGGGGGGGGGCTGTTTCCGGCCGATATGAAAAATCATTCCTTGTGGAAATTATTCCCGATTGTGCGAGATAAGTCGGTTCACCAAGACTGAGCAGCACGTCGGCGTCGGAAGAGAGCTCGTCCGGCAGGTATTCCGTGAGGAATGAGGCGATTGAGGCACCTGAATCGGCGTTGAAATAACTGGAATCGCCTTCGTGCTCCATAGGCGTGTCGGTATTGCGCAGCAACAGGTTGTAGCCGTTCGGGTGGCCGTCCCGGCGCCAGTCGAGGTAGAGGTCCATGTCGAAGCCGGCCTGCATCGATTCGTTCGGATGGCCTGGACGCCATCGGCGGACCGACCTGGGTGGATTCCGATAAGGCGGCCGTATGGGTGACCAACTGGGACACCGAGCGCAACGGCTCCTCGCTCACCACCCGTGACGGAACCAGCTACCTGCTCGCCAACGCCTTCATGCTCGCCTACGATTACGGCCAGCCGCACATCTTCTCCGGCTACTACTACGCCGGCGTCGACGACGGCGCTCCCGGCGCCACCCGCACCTCCGTGCCGGACATGACCTGTCCGACCGACGGCATCGAAACCGCCGGCACCTGGCACTGCGCGCAACGCTGGACCGCCATCCGCGGCATGATCGGCTTCCGCAACGCCGTGGCCGGCACCTTCACCGCCACCGTGGCCAAGGGCTCGGCCGTCGCCCTATACGCCGGCGCGACGCCCGCAAACTGGGCCGGCACCCGGAAATACGATCCGTCCGATCCCGCCTGGTTCACCGGCGAAACACCGCATAAGGGCGATGACACCGCCGCCAAGTCCGCCGATTCCGCAGCGTCCGCCAAGTCAGGCGACGCCAAGTCCGGAAAGGCAACGTCCGATGCCATCCGCCGCGCCGCAACGCTCGCCGCCATCCTCCTGCCCGTCATCGTCGGCGTCACGTTCATGGCGATAGCTCGCAGGAACGGCAAAGCCCAGTCCGACAACAGCGGCCCGAATAACGACTGATTCGGCCCCGCTCAGCCGCGCACCCGCGGCGCGGCGGTGGAGTCGCGTACCAGCAGTTGCACGGGGAAGATCTCGTGCGGCTGGTCCAGGGTGCGCCCCTCGATAAGGTCCAGGGCCTTGCGCGCGGCGGCGACGGCCATGTCGTACGGCTTCTGGCGCACGGTGGTCAGCCCCACCTCGCCCGAGAACGTGCTGTTGTCGAATCCGGTGACGGACAGGTCGGTCGGAATCGCCATGCCGCATTGGCGCAGGCGGAAGAACAGCGGAATCGCCAGCGAATCCTGATGGAAGCACAGGGCAGTCGGGGCGTCGTCGCGCGCGAGCAGCGCGGTGAGGGCGGCGTCGACCGGATCGTCGCCGGCCTGCATGTCCATCGTCTGGCCGGTCACGCCGTCCAGTTCGCTGCACGCCTCCAGGAATCCGGTGACGCGGTTGTGCGAGCTGAAGCCCATCGTGGCATCGAACGTCTCGTACAAATACAACAGGTTGCGGTGGCCGAGCGTGGTCAGATGGCGCACGATCAGCCGGATGCCGGCCTTGTCGTCGATGCCCACGGAGGCGGTGAACCCCTGCGAGGCCGTGTTGATGCCGATGAGCGGGATCCGCGTGGTGTTGAGTCGCCTGATTTCGGCCGGGGTGATGGCGAACGACGAGACGATGACCGCGTCCGCGTTGCCGCGCACCGGCAGTTCGTCGAAGAACTCCTCGCGCGCGCCCGCGTCGCCGATCGGTTGGATGACCAGATCGTAGCCGGCCGATCGCAGCACTTCGTTGAGGCCTTCGATGATGCGCGAGGTGAACCAGTCGAGCTTGCTGCTGCCCACCAGCAGCGCCACGCGGTGGGAGCGGCCCGATTTGAGGATGCCGGCCATGCGGGATACCGAGAAGTCGAGTTGTTGGGCGGCCTCCATCACCTTGGCGCGCGTTTTGGCGGAGACCATGTCAGGGCGGGAGAACGCGCGGGAGACCGTGGCGGTGGAGACGCCTGCTTGCCTGGCGACGTCCTCGATGCTGGCTTTCATGGCCCCTCCCGGTTTTTCAAAGTTGACGGTGTGACAAACTTCTCTTCATTGTAAATCATTGCAGTACGTTTTACGACAGTCATAGTGCAATGGGTTGCGATATTGCGACACGCCGAAAATGTAGACCAATATGGTCTCAATAGCTTTGGAATGTAACAGGTTGCAAATGTAACGGTTTGCATGGCTGAGAAAGCCGGGTTGCCGAACTAGTTCGACACCCGTATGCTGAACCGTGTTCACTTAGAGCTTGCGAGGAAGTAAGGGAGATAATGAAGATCAAGAAATCTCTCGCCGCGCTGACTGCAACCGTGAGCATTATGGCACTTGCAACCGGTTGCAGTTCGAGCGGTTCGTCACGCCGTCCGCCTCGACGGCGCCAGCGACTGGCGCATCTTCCACCAGGTGGTGCTGCCGATGAGCCGCAATTCCATCGCCGCGCTCGCCATCTTCACCTTCCTGTGGAACTGGGAGGACTACCTCTGGCCGTTCCTCATGATCACCGATGACGACAAGCAGCTGTTGTCGGTGGGCCTCAAGATGTTCTCCGGCCAGTACGGCACCGATTACGGCGGACTGTTCGCCGCCACCTCCGTGACCATCATCCCGGTGGTCATCGTCTACCTGGTGTTCCAGAAGCAGTTCATCGCCGGCATCGCCACCGGCTCTGGCAAGTAAACCCGGCCGGTTTCGGCCGAATCCGAACCGCGCCGCAGTCTCCCACCAGTCCCGGGGAGCCGCGGCCGCATCACTCGTATCATCGTGGATAACCGTACAGAAGGGGTAACCATGGCACAGTCACCACAACTCAAGCAGTCGTCTCCGACCTCGCCCGATCCGCAGGACTTCCGCCTCGACGCCACGCCGGCCATGCGCGCCGACAATGTGGTGTCCGGCGAGCACTGGCGCATCGGACTCATCACCGATTCGCTCGTGCGATTCGAATGGTCCGATTCCGGCGTATTCGAGAACCGCCCGACCCAGACCGTCCTGAACCGCGATTTCGGTAGCCCAGTCGAACGCCGCGTCACCGAGCGTGACGGCCGCGTCATCATCGACACCGCGGCCCTGACCATCGTCTACGACCAGCAGCCGTTCAGCAAGGAAGGCCTGAGCGTGGTCGTCAAAGGCGTGGCCGACACCCAGTTCAACACCTGGCATTACGGCGACGCCCAGCGCGGCAACCTCAAAGGCACCGCCCGCACGCTGGACGAGGCGGACGGCGCCATCGAGCTTGACAACGGCGCGATCTCGCGCGATGGCTGGGCCGTCATCGACGATTCCGCCGCCAACATCATCATCGAAACCGACACGGTGAACGGCAAGGCGAACCCGTTCGGCACCTGGGTATCCCCGCGCGCCACCGCCGAAACGGACTTGTACTTCTTCGGCTATGGCCACCGCTACATCGAGGCCGTACGCGACTTCTATCGCCTGACCGGCCCCACGCCGCTCCTGCCGCGCTTCGCCATGGGCAACTGGTGGAGCCGCTACTACCGGTACACGCAGGACGGCTATCTGGCCCTGATGGACCGCTTCAAGCGCGAGGGCATCCCGTTCACCACCTCCGTGATCGACATGGACTGGCATCGCGTGGACGACGTGGACCCGAAGTACGGTTCCGGCTGGACCGGCTACTCGTGGAATCGCGAACTGTTCCCCGACCCGCCGGCCTTCCTCGCCGACCTGCACCGGCGCGGCCTGCGCACCACACTGAACGTCCACCCGCGCGACGGCGTGCGCGCGTTCGAGGACGCCTACCCCGAAGTCGCCAAGCGCGTCGGCATCGACCCGGCCACCGAGGAGAACGTGGAATTCGACCTCACCAACCCGGACTTCGTGGACGCCTATTTCGACATGCACCACCGCATGGAGGCCGAAGGTGTCGACTTCTGGTGGCTGGACTGGCAGCAGGGCGGCGTGACCCGCCAGAAGGGTCTCGACCCGCTGTGGATGCTCAACCACATGCACTACCTCGACTCAGGGCGCGGTGGCAACTGGCCGCTCACCTTCTCCCGGTACGCCGGCCCCGGCTCCCACCGCTACCCGGTCGGCTTCTCCGGAGACACGATCGTGACCTGGGAATCGCTCGCCTTCCAGCCGCAGTTCACCGCCACCGCTTCCAACATCGGGTATGGCTGGTGGAGCCACGACATCGGCGGCCACATGTTCGGCTACCGCAACGAAGAGCTGGAGGCCCGCTGG
>OGXR01000627.1_pt1 | contig 27995 bp, 20 predicted proteins | sample 1576331 | NCBI WGS metagenome assembly OGXR01 (sample SAMEA3541473, study PRJEB24748) | human gut metagenome | biome: human gut; feature: human-associated habitat; material: faeces | place: China | collected 2012 | reverse complement strand
TTAGGCTGTCAAGGGGAACTGACGCAGTAGCCGTAGCTTTCAGCATTTCAGAATTTATGGTTTCTTATCTGGGCGCACCTTTCAGGGCATCTTTTTTTATGTCTTGTGGCTTTACAGTCACACTTTGTCCCGTTTTTCATAATATATAGAAAAAAGGGGGCGAGGGGAATGCTGAAGGAACGCATCCGCACAGATTGCGGCAACGGGGATAACTGCTCACAGGTGATTCTGCGCGCAGTGGCAGAGGAATATGGCATTTCCCTGTCGGAGGAGCTGTTCTGCGCCTGCCGCGGCATCCATGGCGGCTTTGGCATCAATGGGATGTGCAGTGGGATTGTTGCAGGGGTGATGGCGCTTGGGCTTTTGTGCGAGGAGGAGTTGAAGCTGAAACGGATTCTGTTTCTTCTTCGGGTACAGAATCGATTCGGCAGTCTGGATTGCTGCACGCTTTCGGCTCTGGGCGCGGATTGCAGCGGCGTTTTGGAGGAAATCGGGGGAATTTTACAGGAGGTGATAGAAGAATAAAGGGCAGAAAGCAAAGTCAGCTTCTTCCTGGTTTCTTATTGGAACACATGCAAGGATAGTATTGCTTTTTATTCTTTACACAGAGGCGAAAGCCTATATTTTTTTGCAGATGCAATCGTATTTTTGAAGCTTCTGTGTTACAATGATTCTCACGGAGGGATTACCATGAAACTGATTGCACCTGAGTATTATACAAAATTTCACTGTATTGCCGATAAATGCAGGCACAGCTGCTGTGTCGGCTGGGGGATTGCGATAGATCCCGATAAGCTTGTGTATTATCGCAGTATTGAGGGAGAGTTTGGCGCTCGCCTGCAAAAGGGCATTGCGGAAGCGGATGATGCGGCGCAGTTTATCTTAGATGATGAGGAGCGCTGTCCCTTTCTGAACCGAACAGGCTTATGCGATATGATTACGGCCTTGGGGGAGGATGCGCTTTGCCAGATTTGCCGCGACCATCCCCGTTTTCGTAATTTTTACGCCGACCGAACGGAAATCGGCTTGGGGCTTTGCTGTGAAGCAGCAGGAGAACTGATTTTGTCGCAGCAGGAGAAGCTGACGCTTATCACACTTGAGGATGACGGCGCGGCAGATTTGCCGGATATTGCAGACGAATCCCTGCTTGCGTGGCGGGAGGAGCTCTTTGCTCTTGCGCAGGACAGAAGCAAGCCAATCGAACTGCGCGCCGCGGAAATTTTGCAGACGGCGGGGCGGACGCTTTCCCATCATTCGTGGGCAGAATGGGCGGAGATTTATCTGGAGTTGGAGCGTTTGGAGCCAAGCTGGACAGACCGCCTTCTGGAGCTGAAGGAAACCGATTTGACGGGGATTTCCCTGCCGGATGCGATGGCGTGGGAGCCTGCGTTGGAGCAGCTTCTGGTGTATTTTCTCTATCGGCAGATGCCCCTTGCGCTGGATGATGGAGAATATGAGGGAAGAGCCGCCTTTGCTGTGCTGAGCTTTGCCATAATTCGCAGGCTTTTATTGGTGCATTTTGCATTGCACGGCAGCGTTGTTTTGGCGGATTTGATTGAAATTGCAAGGCAATATTCCGCAGAAATCGAATATTCGGATGAAAATGTTGAAATTTTGTTATACAGAATACAGGAAGTATTGTAAAGAAAGTCGCCTTTTGGCGGCTTTTTTTGCGTTTTCGATGTACAGATGTAGAGAATTGTCGGGTTTTGTTTGCAGGGCGAGGACTTTTCATGCTATAATATTACCTATTATACTTTATTAAAGAGGCGCTTTATTTTGTGATTTTGCAAAGTGATTCTCGAAACGGAAAAAGAGGAGGAAAGGAAAGAAAAATGAGTTCCAAAGACTGTAGCGTAAACAACATTTATCAATTAGAGGGCAGGGTGCCTTTGCTGAAAGCCATTCCCTTTGGCTTACAGCATATTCTGGCAATGTTCGTTGCCAATCTGACCCCGATTACTATTATTGCGGCGGCAGGAGGGCTTTCTCAGGCGGAGATTGCAGTGCTTCTGCAAAATGCAATGTTTATTGCCGGGATTGCAACGCTGATTCAGCTGTATCCCGTCTGGAAGGTCGGATCGGGTCTGCCAATCGTTATGGGGGTCAGCTTCACCTTTGTAACGGTTTTATGTACGGTTGCGTCTAATTATGGGTATCCCTTGCTTGTCGGCGGTCTTTTTGAAGGCACACTGGGGCTTCTGGCAAAATATTGGAGAAAGCTGATTGCACCTGTGGTTGCGGCATCTGTTGTTATTGCAATCGGGATGTCCCTGTTTTCTGTTGGTGCAAGATCCTTTGGCGGCGGTTATGCAGAGGATTTTGGCTCTGCGCAGAATCTTCTGTTGGGGACAATTACGCTTGTGGTCTGTCTTGGCTGGAACTGCTTTGCAAAGGGTTATCTGAAGCAGCTTTCCGTTCTGGTGGGACTGCTTGTGGGCTATGTAGTGGCAATCCTTATGGGGAAGGTGGATTTGTCCGTTATTTTTGCAGGCGGCTTTGTCTCCCTGCCAAAGCTGATACCCTATAAGCCGGAATTCCATGCGGGTGCGATTCTTTCCGTCTGTATTATTTTTCTGGTTTCCGCAGCGGAAACGATTGGGGATACCACAGCCATGGTTGCGACAGGGCTGAACAGAGAAATCGAGAGCAAGGAAATTTCCGGCTCTCTGGCGTGTGATGGCTATGCGTCCTCGTTGTCCTCCTTGGTAGGCTGTCCTCCTGTGACATCCTTTTCCCAGAACGTCGGGCTGCTGGCAATGACGAAGGTAGTTAATAAATTTACGATTATGACAGGTGCAGGCTGCATGATTCTGGCAGGGCTTCTGCCGCCTGTCGGGAACTTTTTCGCATCTCTGCCCGAATCTGTTCTGGGTGGCTGCACCATCATGATGTTTGGTACGATTATGACAAGTGGGATGCAGATGCTTGCAAAGGCAGGCTTTAATCAGAGAAACGTGACCATTGCCGCATTGTCTCTGGCAGTCGGCGTTGGCTTTACGGCTGCAAGCGAAATTGATTTGTGGCATATTTTCCCCGAAATTGTGCAGTCTGTATTTTCCGCAAACGTGGTAGCGGTGGCATTTGTAGTGTCTATCATTCTGAATCTGGTTTTGCCGAAAAATATGGATGTGGATAAAATTTCGGAATAAACAATCAAAAAAACAACAGCATCGATGGAGGATGGAGCATCGGTGATAAAAAAGAGAAGGAATTTAGAGAACAAGAGGAAGAAGAAAGAAAAAGGAGGAGCTTATGAGTCGTTTATCTATTGAAACGCCAGGACGCGCCCAAAATGTCTTAGATGGTCTGCATCGGGATATGGAGCGCCGCATTGGTGCCAGTGCCTACGGACTGTGTCCGGTGGATATGTCTTTGAATTACCTGCGGCTGTGCCATGCGCAGACCTGTGGGAAATGTGTGCCCTGCCGCATTGGTCTGGGACAGTTGGAGGTGCTGATCGAGCAGGTGCTTGACCGTACCGCAACCATGGAAACCATTAACATAATTGAGCGTACCGCAAAGGTGATTGCCGATTCCGCAGGCTGTGCGATTGGCTATGAAGCGGCACACATGGTTTTGAAGGGGATTCGCGGCTTCCGCGAGGATTATGAGGAGCATGTGCAGCATGGACGCTGTATCTCTGTGCTGAGCTATCCCGTTCCCTGTGTTTCCGCCTGTCCTGCGCATGTGGATGTACCCGGCTATGTGGCGCTGGTGAATGAGGGCAGATATGAAGAAGCAGTGAAGCTGATTCGGAAGGACAACCCCTTCCCATCCGCCTGTGCGTATGTCTGCGAGCATCCCTGTGAAGCACACTGTCGCCGCGCGATGGTGGATGATGCTATCAATATCTGTGGTTTGAAACGCTTTGCAGTGGATCATGCAAAGGCAGAGCCTGCGAAAATCCTGTATGAGAAAACAGGCAAAACCGTCGGCATTATCGGCGGTGGCCCCGGCGGACTGACGGCGGCGTATTATCTGGCACAGATGGGGCATCAGGTAACTGTATATGAGCAGCGTCCCAAGCTGGGCGGTATGCTTCGCTATGGTATCCCCGATTATCGTCTGCCGCAGGAGGTTCTGGAGCGCGATATCGAGCATATTCTGACAACAGGCATTAACGTGATTACGGATGTTTCCATCGGCAGAGATGTGACAATGGAGGATATCCAGAAAAGCTATGATGCAGTTTATATTTCCATTGGCGCGCATAATGATAAAAAGATTGGCATTGAGGGCGAGGACGCAGAAAATGTTGTCAGTGCGGTTAGCCTGCTGCGCCGCATTGATGAAGGCAATGCGCCCGATTTCACGGGTAAGAGAATCTGCGTTATCGGCGGCGGCAATGTTTCTATGGATGCCACCAGAACGGCAAAACGTCTGGGAGCGGAAAGCGTCACCTGTGTATACCGTCGCCGTGTGGATGATATGACCGCGCTGGCGGAGGAAATCGAAGAAGCAATGGCAGAGGGCTGTCAGATTTTACCCCTGCAGGCACCTGCACGCATCGAAAAGGATGCAGAGGGCAAGGTTGCAGCGCTGTGGACAGTTCCGCAGATTATCGGGCCTTACGGCAAGGATGGCAGACCCAAGCCCATTCCTGCGGATGTACCAGAATTCCGTATCGCATGTGATTATGTGATTGTTGCCATCGGGCAGGCGATAGACGCGCGTCCCTTTGAAGCCATCGGCATTAAGACCTTTAAGGGCATGATTCAAGCAGAGGATACCAGCTCTGTTGCGGATGTGGATAACGTATTCGCCGGCGGTGACGCGGTTTCCGGCCCTGCTACGGTCATTCGTGCCGTTGCGGCAGGGAAGGTTGCGGCAGCGAATATTGATGCCTACCTTGGCTTTGAGCATAAGATTAAGACGGACGTTGTGGTTCCTCCGGCGCATCTGACAAATGCACCTCCCTGTGGGCGTGTAAACTTGAAAAGCCACTGCACACCGGACTGCAAGGGCAACTTTGATCTGGTTGTGGAAGGCATGAGCAGAAAAGAGGCGGATCAGGAATCCGAACGCTGCCTGCGTTGTGATTACTTCGGCTTTGGCAGCTTCAGAGGAGGGAGGACAGGAGAATGGTAAGAATAACGATTGATGGACAGCTTGCGCAGGTGCCGGCAGGAACGACGATTATGGAGGCGGCGAAGGCGGTCAATGTAAAAATCCCTCATCTTTGCTACCTGAAGGGAATCAATGAAATTTCCGCCTGCCGTATCTGCTGTGTGGAAATTGAGGGCGAGCGCGCGATGGTTGCAGCCTGCAGCAACCCTGTAAAGGATGGCATGGTGGTGTATACGAATTCCCCTCGTGCCAGAATGACACGCCGCACAAATGTAGAACTGATTTTGTCTCAGCATGACTGCAAATGTGCTACCTGTGTACGCAGCGGCAACTGTCAGCTGCAGGAGGTTGCGAATGATCTGGGTATCCTTGAGCTTCCCTTTGAAACACAGCTGCAGAAGGGGCTGCGCAGTGCGTGGACAAAAACATTTCCGCTCTATCGGGATGTGAATAAATGTATCAAATGTATGCGCTGCATCCAGATTTGCGATAAGGTGCAGACGCTGAATATCTGGGATTTGGCAGGGACAGGCAGCCGCACAACGGTGGATGTTTCGGGCAACCGTGGCATCAAGGATTCCGATTGTGCGCTTTGCGGTCAGTGCATCACGCATTGCCCGACAGGCGGCTTAAGAGAAAGAGATGACACCGCAAAGGCAAGAGCGGCTCTGGCAGATAAAGAAAAAATTACGGTCGTACAGGTTGCGCCTGCGGTGCGTACCGCTTGGGGCGAGTATTTTGGGCTGAAACGGGAAGAAGCGACCATGGAGCGCATGGCAGGCGCACTGCACCGCCTTGGATTCGATTATGTATATGATACAAACTTTGCGGCAGACCTGACGATTATGGAGGAAGGCAATGAATTTCTGCATCGGCTGAAAAGCGGCGCATTGGTGCGTTGGCCCATGTTCACAAGCTGCTGTCCCGGTTGGGTGCGTTTCCTGAAAGGGCAGTATCCTGAATTGACAAATCAGCTTTCTACGGCAAAATCTCCCCAGCAGATGTTCGGCGCGGTTGCGAAAACATGGCTGGCGAAGAAGCTGGATGTGGCACCCGAAAAAATCTGCTGTGTTTCCATCATGCCCTGCGTAGCGAAGAAAGCGGAAGCAGATTTGCCGACCATGCGTGGCGAAAGCGGTGCGGATGTGGATATCGTGCTGACAACAAGGGAGCTGGTGCGTATGATGCGTGCAGACCATCTGGACCCGCATTTCATCGAGGAGGAAGCACTGGATTCCCCTATGGGAACACATACCGGTGCAGGCGTGATCTTCGGTGCAACCGGCGGCGTTATGGAAGCGGCTCTGCGTACTGCGGCGTATGTGCTGACGGGCGAAAATCCGAATCCGGATGCCTTCAGTGAGGTGCGGACAGGCCCCGGACTGAGAGAGGCAACCTATACCGTTGCGGGAATTCCTGTGCGCTGTGCGGTTGTCAGTGGTCTGGGCAATGCGCGTAAGCTGATTGAACGGCTGAAGGAGGGCAAGGTGCAGTATGATTTTGTAGAGGTCATGGCTTGTCCCGGCGGCTGTGTCGGCGGCGGCGGTCAGCCTATCTCCGCAGAGGATGAGGAGCTTTACGGCGTGAGAGGGGAACGGCTTTATACCCTTGATGCGGAAAATCCGATGCGTTTCGCTCATGAAAATCCTGAGGTACAGGCATTGTATCATGAATATCTGGGCGAACCCTTGGGAGAGACAGCACACCATCTGCTGCATACGGACCATAAGGCATGGAATATGCCCATGCAGAAATAAACGAATAGAAAATACAAAGACTGCTGTACTTTATTGTACAGCAGTCTTTTTTGCGCTGAAATGCAAAAAAATGCTGAACAGAGAAAAATTTCTGTTCAGCAAAAGAATCAGATTTAGGAATATAGCCTGCGGACGGAAACCCGACTCAGCTTTTTGATGATATCCGCCCAGAAGGCTGTCCCGAACAGGAAGGTCAGCAGAAGGGAAACAACCATAATCTCCAGAACGGCAAGATAGCCATTTGCACTGAGCAGCTCATAAAAGCCGCCGTAAATGAGGAAATCCTTAAACAGGCGGTGCAGGATATAAATACCGATGGTATTTTTCCCGAATTGGCAGAGAAAGGTTTCCTTTTTCGGGCAAAGGATGAACAGGCCAAAGAGCATCAGCACAACCGCCGCCATCCAGAGGATACAGATGAGCGGTGCAAAGGGAAACAGGGGACTTTTTAGCTGTGAATAGGGGGCAATACCGAAGAAGAATACCCCCAGATATTTCTGTACCCCTCGTCCATAGGGAATCAGCACGCAGGCGGAAAGCAGAAGAACGGCAGGCAATGCTTTTCTGCATTTCGCATTGTTGACGACTGCCTGAAACTGCTCCTTTTTGATGTAATACCCCATGAGGAAGAAGGGCAGAAAGTGAATGGTGCGGGAAAGGCTTAAAAATTTCCCGACAGGCTCCTGATAATGGATGACTGCCGCCAGAAGAACTGCTCCGATGAGGACATATTTCGGTTTCATATTTTTTGTCAGATAAAGAAAAATATGCCACCAAATTAAAGAAAGCAGATACCACGGTGCTGCCCCAACTGTCAGCATATTGATTTTCAGAAGAGAGAAAATCAGAACGCCAAGAATAAATGCTTTTCGGAACAGCGCGGATTTGCTGTACGCAAAAGAGAGCAGCCAAATGCCGCCGCAGAACAGCAGAACAATGAGAGCCCAGACGGTAGGGTGGTGTGCCGTTTCAAAATATGGTCGCTCAAAGATGAAATGTACCAGCTCGATGACATCCTTGAACAGAAGATAGAGCCATGCGAAGGAGAGCAGTTTTTCCGCCTTATATTCCTTCGTGAGAAAGCCCTTTGCCAAATAGCCCGACATGAAGATAAACCCCGGCATGTGGAAAAAATAGATAAAGGTTCTCACGCCTGTGGCAAAGGCAGAATGGGTTTCCTGCAAATAGCCAAGCATGTGTCCCAGAACCACCAGAAAAATCAGAACACCCTTGATGTTGTCGATATGAAAATCTCTTGCTGTCTGCTGCTTCATGATGAATGACTCCTGTTTCATTTCTGTTTGATGTTTTCTTCCCAAAGAGTATGATAAAGCGCAGGCTTTCTGTCCGCCTTGACAGGAAAGCTATTGCGGTATGCGTCTGCCTCGCTTAGGTCGATATCTACAATCGTCAGCCCGTTGCCGCCCTCTACATGCGCCAGCACTTCGCCTGTCGGGGAAACTGCCATGCTGTCACCGATATAGGAAAGACCGCCGCCCTCGCCGCTGCGGTTCACACCGAGGATGAAGCACTGGTTTTCGATGGCGCGTGCCTTTAGGAGTGTCATCCAATGCTCTCTGCGTGCCGTGGGCCAGCTTGCGATAACGGGAATTACCTTTGCCTGCTCGGATACAATCTGAAAGATTTCGGGGAAACGTAAATCATAGCAGATTAACGGTGCAACAGGTACACCCTTTACCTCGCAAAGCTGCAGCGCATTACCGCCGGTATAATGCTTTGCCTCTGCGCCGAAGGAGAAGGGATGAATTTTTGCATAATCTGCAAGCTGATTCCCGTTCTCGTCCAGAATGATGCAGTGATTTGTGGCAACTCCGTTTTCATATACGGGCAGGCCATAGCAGATGGCAACATGGTTTTTCTTTGCTTCTTCGCGGAAAAACGCCATGGAGGGGCTGTTTTTTCTGTCCTCGCCGTAGGTTTCGGGGTTCAGCGTAAAGCCTGTCAGCGTCATTTCGGGGAAAATGACAAAATCCACCTGTTTTTCCTTTGCCTCTGCAAGCAGCCTGCTGCAAAGTGTCATGGTCTTTTCCTTTTCTTCAAAGCCCATATCAATCTGTCCCAATGCGATTCTCATAGGATTTTCCTCCTTTTATTCTTAAATGTTATTCTCAAATGCAAAACTGATTTTTTATTCCCAATCCTTCCAGATATCGGGGCAATAGCCCAGTGTAAATGCTTTACCGTTGCGTACAATCGGTGTGGCGAACAGCTCCGGATTTTCAAACAGCGTCGGTTCGCGCTTTGCCTTGTCGATATAATCCATGTAAAGCCTAGTGTATGCCTTTGCCTTGCGGTCAATCATATCCTCAACGGGGATACATTTTTTCGCTGCTTCAAAGACTGCCTTTGCCATGCCGAATTGGTGCAAATCAATATATTGATATTTTATTTTTCTCTCTTTAAAATAACGCTCGGCTTTTTTGGTATCAAAGCTTTTCTTGGAGCCGTAAATTTGGATATTCATGCGAAAACCATCCTTTCTTTGATACCTCATTTTATAATATTTTTTCCGTGGGGGCAAGACAATAGAGAATGATTCTGTTATACTTATGTTATTTTCAAGCGAAGGAGGCAGAAAAATGAGATTCATTTCATGGAATGTAAACGGCTTACGCGCCGCAGTAGGCAAAGGCTTTTTGGAATATTTCAAGGAAGCCGATGCGGATATATTTTCCTTGCAGGAAACAAAGCTACAGGCAGGGCAGATTGATTTAGAAACAGAGGGCTATCATCAATACTGGAATTATGCCGAAAAGAAGGGCTATTCCGGCGTAGCGGTGTTCACGAAGCAGGAACCGCTTTCTGTTGCCTATGGTATTGGCGTGGAGGAGCATGACCACGAGGGGCGTGTGATTACGCTGGAATTTCCCGAATTTTACCATGTGACGGTATATACCCCCAATTCTCAGCAGGAAAACGCCCGTCTGGCATACCGCATGGAATGGGAGGATGCGTTCCGCGCGTATGTAAGCGCTCTGGATGCGAAAAAGCCCGTCATTATCTGTGGGGATTTGAATGTAGCACATAATGAAATTGACCTGAAAAATCCCAAAACAAACCGCAGAAGTGCCGGCTTTACGGACGAGGAGCGCGGCAAATTCACAGAGCTTCTGGGTGCAGGCTTTGTGGATACCTTCCGCTATTTTTATCCGGAGCAGGAAGGCATTTATTCCTGGTGGAGCTATCGCTTTAAGGCAAGAGAGAAGAACGCAGGGTGGCGGATTGATTATTATGTCGTATCCAAGCGATTAGAGGATAAGCTGGTGGATGCAAAGATTCATACAGAGGTGCTTGGCTCTGACCATTGCCCTGTGGAGCTGGAAATCAATCTGTAAAAGAGGAGAAATATGGAACCGTATTATTATCAAACCTTATCCAAGGCGGAGCAGAGCAGCTATCAGGCGATGCAGGCAGGACTGCAGGCGTTTGCGCCCTCCTTTCCTGTGCCGCTGCTGGAAAACAGAGCGTTGACGGATGTTTTCATAAAGCTGCGTCTGGATTGTCCGCAGCTGTTCTATGCAGGGACATTTCAATATCGCTATTATCCCGATTCCAGAAATGCAGAATTGATTCCTGCGTATCTTTTTGAAAAGGGAAAGCTGAAGGAGCATCAGAAGGCGCTGCAGGCACGCGTGGAAAAGCTGGTTCGCCCTGTGGCAAGGTGCAGCGATGAGGAAAAGCTGCTGTATATCCACGATTTTATCTGCAAAAATGTACGCTACGATAAGCTGAAAAAGCAATATTCCCATGAAATCATCGGCGTTCTGGGGCATGGCGTTGGCGTTTGTGAGGGCATTGCAAAGGCAGTCAAGATCCTCTGTGATGCACTGCAAATCCAGTGCATCATTGCCTTGGCGGAAAATAACCCCGAAAAGGGCGTGAAGTATCGCCATGCGTGGAATGTGGTGCGGCTGGATAAAAAATATTACCATCTGGACTGTACCTTTGATCTTTCCTTAGGAAATCCGGAGGAAATCCGCTATGATTATTTTCTGCTGAGTGATAAGCAGATTTTTCGCGATCATGAGAGACTGGTCTGGCGTGTGCCTGCCTGCGAGGATGCAGACAGATTTTATTATAAGAAAAAGAAGCTCTCCTTCACGAAGACGGAGGAGGTGCAAAAGCGCGCGGCGCAGGCGGTGAAAAAGGGAAAACCACTGCTGTTTCATTGGCGCGGCGGCTATATGACAAGGGAAATCGTGCAGGAATTTCTGCGGATTTTCAAGGAAGAAGCAGCGAAAAAAGAAAAATTCGCACAGGTTTCGCTGAATTGGGCGCAGGCGATTGTGAAGGTACGCTTTATCGAACAATTACCGACACAGGAATTGACGATGGAAGAAGCCAATGAAGGCGAAAAAGAGGAATAAATCAAGAAAAGAAAATCAAGAAAAGAAAAACCCGGGGACAAAAAGCATCCTCGGGTTTTTATATAATAAGGGGTAGTGAGTTATCAAGCGTTTTTGGGAAATTTATGCTTCAAAGGCAGTCAGCTTTTCCAGAAGAAGATTGCTTCTGTCGATGAAGGCTGTCATTTCCTCGGAGGTCAGCGGACGGTGGCTCATCAGTGCCAGATCATACAGCTGATGACACAGAAGGGTTGCATCCTCCTTCTTTTCCTCCTTGCCTGCCATGGAAAGCAGTGCTTTTACCAGTTTATTGTTTTTATTCAGCACCAGAGTTTCATCGGGCTTCATATTGGCAAACATTGCCTTAAATTCTTCGTTGTTGGCGTAAGCCTCCATCATTTCCATCATACGTCTGGATTCCTCGGAAAGCAGAATCATAGCGGAAACCTTTTCAGCCTTCAGCGCTTCCAGCTTTACATTCAGCTTTTCATTTGCAACCGCCGCGCGGAACAGCTCCTGCATCTGATTTGCTTCAAATTCGTCTGCCTGCTTTTTCGCTTCGGAAATTTCGGCATCCTCTTTTTCCTGCAAGGAATCAATATCCGCATCGACACGCTGTACCTTCAGCTTGATATCCTGATTTTTGTATTCCAAGAAGGAAACGAAGGGCTTATCCACAGGCGTATCCATGATGGCAGCCTCCAGACCCTGCTCCTTGAACAGGCGGATATACTGCGCCTGCTGATTGGTGTCGGTTGCAAAATAAATCACGTTTTCGTGCTTTTCCTTATTCTTTTCCAGATATTCGGCAACGGTTTCATAAACGCCGTCTGTTGTTTTCAGCAGAAGGATATCCTTTACCTTATCATACAGCTTTTCTTCCTTCATGCAGCCGTATTTGATGAAGATATTGATATCATCCCAGAAGCCCTCAAAGGCAGAACGGTCGGTTTTGAACAGCTGGTTCAGCTTGTCCGCAACCTTCTTGGTAATGTAGGCATTCATTTTTTCCACATAGCCGTCATTCTGCAATGCACTTCTGGAAACATTCAGAGGCATATCGGGGCAGTCCAAAATCCCCTTCAAGAGCAGCAGGAATTCGGGGACAACCTCTTTTACGTTATCCGCAATATAGACCTGATTGCAGTACAGCTTTACCTCGCCGTCCATCATGTCCATCTGCTCCACCAGCTTCGGGAAATAGAGAATCCCTTTCAGACGGAAGGGGTAATCCATATTCAGATGAATCCAGAACAGAGGGTCATTCAAATCATTGAATACCTGATGATAAAAGGCTTTGTAGTCCTCATCCGTACATTCGGAGGGCTTTCTCTGCCAGAGGGGGTTGGTGTCATTCAGCGGCTTGGGCTCCTCTGCCTTTGCCTCCTCTGCGGCATCCTGCTGCTCCTGCAATAAATCCATGGCACCCTCGGTGGACAGCTTTGCGGCTTCCTCGGGGGAAACATGAACGGTGTTTTCTGCTTTCTTTGCGGCTGCCTTTTCCTCCTCTGTTTCTTCCTTCAGCACATCCACAAAGATGGGAACGGGCATGAAGGCGCAGTATTTTCTCATAGCGGCGTAAAGCGTTGCCTCATTCAGAAATTCCTCGCCGTCTGCGCCGATAAAGAGGGTGATGGTTGTGCCGCGTTCGGTTCTTTCACCGGCCTCCATTTCATAATCAATGCCGCCGTTGCAGCGCCATTTTGCAGGCTCTGCACCCTTCTGATAGGAAAGGGAATCAATCTCGACTGTATCGGCTACCATAAAAGCAGAATAGAACCCCAGACCGAAATGTCCGATAATCTCACTGCCTTCGTCCTCGGTTTTTCCTTCAAATTTGGAAAGGAAATCGGTTGCACCGGAGAATGCAATCTGGTTGATGTATTTCTTGATTTCATCTGCCGTCATGCCGATACCGTTATCAATAATCTGCAATGTTTTCTTGTTCTGATCCAGAACAACATGAATTTCGTATGCTTCCTCTGCGAGAATATCCGCTTCCCCCATCATGGAAAGCTTCTGCAGCTTTGTCACCGCATCACACGCATTGGATACCAGTTCACGAATGAAGATGTCCTTATCTGTATAGAGCCATTTTTTGATAATTGGCATAAAATTTTCACTGTTAATAGAAAGATTGCCTTTTTCCTGCATACTGCATACCTCCTAAAATTTTTTTACAGAGCCAATGTGTTTGGCTCTCATCACTCTATATTGTAGCACCCGAAACGGAAAAGTCAAGAAAAAATTAGCACTCAATAAAAATGAGTGCTAACAAATTCGGAGGAAAAAAGAAGGAGATTAACTCTCCTGCTTCTGGATGCCGATGGCGTTTTTTTTGAAAAACTTTAAAATATATTCCTCCCAGAGCCGCTCGGAGGATTTATCCAGAGAAAAGGCTTCCTGTGAAATGGCGGTGGTGCAGAGGATGGTATGCTCCTTAAAGAGAATATTCAGAAATGCCGCCTTGGTATTGGGGAGATTGGCAAGCTTTTCCTCCGCAAGGGAGAACACAAGCTTGATGCTTTTCGGCAGCTTATTCCCTTTGATTGCCTGAAATACAAAGGGACGCATTTCCTCCCAATGCACATAACGGGAAAGCCCTGCCTCCTGCTCCTCGGCAGTATAAAAATCCATATTGCGCTTACCCTCAATGAGAAAAGAAGCGAAGGTGGTCAGTTCCCCCTGACGGAACGAAAACGCATCAAAGGTATCCCCCTTCAAAAGCAGATTCATAAATGATTTTGTATCATTGACGGTAAAAGCAAGCATAAAAAATCCTCCCAAAACAATTCTGTCCTTCTATTTTACATGCTTTGGGAGGATTTTTCAATTTGTTTCTCATTTAAAAGTAATGTACAGCTTTCCGTCAGCCCATTGAATAAACTTGGAATCTGAAAAAATCGGATGCGGAGCAGTGTCCCGATAAACCTCACCCGTGCGGAATACAGAAAGCAGTACGCCTGCCAATGCCATATTGATGAGCGAAGCCGTTGCCCCATAGGAAAGGAAGGGCAGGGCAATCGGTGCGATGAGCCATATACCCAGATTTGCCGGAATATAAAGCAGGATTTCCGCTGTGAAGGTGCAGAGAATCGTCAGAGAAACCATCTGCCCGAAAATGCTTTTCTGTTTCAGCGCTTTGCGGAAGCCAAGCCCGAGAAAGACTGCCAACAGCAGAACCACAATGCCCGAGGCAACCCAGCCATAATGATAGGTCAGATAGGCCAGAAGATAATCGGAGCGAAGCATAGAGGCATCTGTCAGCAGAAAGGCTTGTGTTTCCGAAAGGGCTGCACCTTCGCCCAGAAGAACGCAGTGGGAAAGGATGGTTTTCAACTGTGTCGAAAGGTAGCCGCTGCCCATAGGGTCACCGGAAGGGACGAAAATCGTATACAGGCGTTCCCAGCCATACCGATACCGAAACGGTGCATAAAACATCAGCAGGACAATCAGGCAGACCACCGCTAACAGAAAAAGCAACAGCAGAATTGTCTGATTTTTCTTGCCGAACCATTCCTTTTTTGTGGCAATGAGCATGAGAATCCCTGCGGAGAACACAAATGTCAGAACGCCGCTGAAGGTGTGACAGTATGACAGAAACAGGCAGAAAACCACCGCCAGAACGCCGCTGATAAGATAGCCCCTTCTGCCCTGACTTCTGAGCCGATAAAACAGACCGCAGAAGGCAAGGGGAAACAGCAGAGAGAGTGCAAGCGGGCTGAGGGCAAAGGAGCCGAGAGTGAACCATCTTTTTCCACAATAGGATACCCCGAACAGCTGTGCCGCAAGGTCAACCATCAATAAGCCGAGCGGCAGTACATAGGGATGCTTTCCGAAAAAGGAAAAATCCAGAAAATACATCCCGACAAACGTCGCTAAGCTAAGTGGCAGAAAGACGAAAAGCACCTGTGCGGAGTGCGTCGCTAACGCATCATTTCCTACGGGTATCGTTTTCAGCAGCAGCACCTGAATGATGCCTCCCAGCACAAACAGCAGCAGTACCAGCCCGATTATCCCCCATTGGGGCGCAGGCTTATGTGTCTGGTCTAACGCCGCACCGACGGATACAGGGTCACCCATCTGCAGCAGTGCCTTTTCTTCGGCAATGCTTTCGGAATCTCCTGCGGCAAGGTAGGCGTTTTTCTGGTCTGTCAGATGATCCTCAATTTCCTGTGCAACGGCGGAGTGCGCCTTTTTCCAGCGAATCTGCTCACAGACCTTTTCGGCATAACGATGAAACGCATCAGAAACATTCACAGCAAAGACCTCCTTCCAGAATTTTGCTGACGGCGGAGGAATATTCCTTCCATTCGTCTGTTTTTTCCTGTAAAAATTTTTTTCCCTTCTGCGTTAGGCGGTAATATTTGCGAACGCGTGCGGAATCCGCGTGTTCCTCATAGGATTCCAGAAGTCCCTTCTTTTCCAAGCCGTGCAAAAGGGGATAAAGCGTGCCTGCTTTCATCTGAAAGACGTTGTTGGAACGGCATGCCAGCTCCTCAATAATCTGATAGCCGTACATATCCCGTCCGTCCAGAAGCTTGAGCACAAGGGTGGCAGAGCTGCCTGCCAGCAGGGTTTTATCCAGTGCCATGCGATGCACCTCCTTATATATCGAGTATCTATATATCTGCATTATATATCGATGGTCTATCTATGTCCAATCAGAAAAACGAATGGCATTTTATATATAGATAATCTATATATATACGCAAAAAAAGTTTACGCATTTCTTGCCATCAAAGTCTCAATGTATTATAATAAAATATCATACTGCATTTATGAAAAAATCTGAAAAGAATGAAAATACAGGAGGGCGACCAATGGCTGAAGAAAAAAATATAGAAAACAACAGCGGTCTGGGTGCAACGGGTAATTTTATCCACAGTTATATCCAGGAGGACTTAAAGGGAGAACTGAATAAAATCCACACCAGATTTCCGCCCGAACCAAATGGCTACCTGCATATCGGTCATGCAAAATCCATCTGCCTGAACTTTGGCTTGGCAAATCTGTACGGCGGCAAATGCAACCTGCGTTTTGATGATACCAACCCCACAAAAGAGGATGTGGAGTATGTAGAATCCATTCAGGAGGACGTAAAATGGCTTGGCTTCGATTGGGAGGACAGACTTTTTTATGCGTCCAGCTATTTTGATAAATATTATGAGGTTGCGCTGAAGCTGATTAAGGAAGGCAAGGCTTTCGTGGATGAGCTTAGCGCAGAGGAAATGAGAGAATACCGCGGCACCCTTTCCACACCCGGTAAGGAAAGCCCTTATCGCAACAGAAGCGTGGAGGAAAATCTGGATTTGTTTGAAAGAATGAAGGCAGGCGAATTCCCCGACGGCTCTAAAACACTGCGTGCGAAGATTGATATGGCTTCTCCCAATATCAACATGAGAGACCCTGTGCTTTACCGTATCTCCCATTCTACCCACCATACCACAGGAGATAAATGGTGCATCTACCCGATGTATGACTTTGCACATCCCCTGGAGGATGCGATTGAGGGCATCACCCATTCTATCTGTACGATGGAATTTGAGGATCACAGACCTCTGTATGATTGGGTAGTCAGAGAGGCAGGCTATACCGAAAATCCGCCCAGACAGATTGAATTTGCCCGTCTGGGGATGACAAATACTGTGATGAGCAAAAGAAAGCTGCGTGCTTTGGTAGAAAACGGTCTGGTTGACGGCTGGGATGACCCCCGTATGCCGACCATCAGCGGTCTGCGCCGCCGTGGCTATACCCCTGCATCCATTCGTGATTTCTGTGAACGCATTGGTGTTTCTAAGGCAAACAGCATGGTAGACAGCGGCTTGCTGGATTACTGTATTCGTGATGATTTGAAGGCAAAGGCGAAGGTGGTTATGGCTGTGCTTGATCCCTTGAAGCTGGTTATCACCAATTATCCTGAGGATCAGGTGGAAATGATGGAGTTGGAAAACAACCCCGAAACACCAGAATTGGGCAAACGTCTGGCACCCTTCACCAGAGAGCTTTATATCGAAAGAGAGGACTTCATGGAAGAACCCGTGAAGAAGTTCTTCCGTCTGGCTCCGGGGAAGGAAGTGCGCCTGAAGGGGGCATATTTCGTAACCTGCACCGATTTTGTAAAGGATGAAAATGGCGTTGTGACAGAGGTTCACTGCACCTACGACCCCGAAACCAGAAGCGGCAGCGGCTTTGAGGGCAGAAAGGTAAAGGGCACACTGCATTGGGTAAGCGCAAAAGAAAACGTACAGGCAACGGCAAGACTGTATGATTATATGATGCTGGATAACCCAGAAGACCCTAACGGCGAAATGATTATGAACCCCAATTCTCTGGAGGTAAAGGAATGCTTCATCGAGCCTTCCGTTAAGGATGCAAAGAAGGGCGGTAGATTCCAGTTTATGAGAAACGGCTATTATATTGTGGATACAAAGGATACAACAGAGGAGCATCTGGTATTTAACCGCATTGTTCCGCTGAAAAGCTCCTTTAAGCTGAAATAAAGAACAGATAGGAAGGTAGAAGGTAAGTCTTTGGATTTGCCTTCTTTTTTTGTTTGTAGGTTTTGTTAAAAAAACAAAATCCTTTGCCCTCGATTGACAGAGACTATCTTTTTTGCTATACTCGTAAAGATGGTTTTTAATACCACATAAAATAGTGAGAGATACGGTTCAAATGCAAGAGAAAAATGAGGAGGAGCTGTGATGGAAGTAAAAGCATTGAAATTTGGCGGATTAACCGCAAAACGTCCGATTGTGCAGGGCGGAATGGGTGTGGGGGTATCCCTTTCCTCTCTGGCAGGAAATGTGGCGAAATGCGGCGGTATCGGCACGATTTCCGGCGTGCATCCCGGCTACAGAGAGGCGGATTTTAAGGAAAATCCCTTTCGCGCCAATCTGAGAGCCATCGGGAACGAACTGGAAAAAGCCAAGGAGATTGCCAATGGCGGTATCATTGGTTTTAATTTCATGACAGTGATGAATCATTATGAGGAATATGTGAAGGAAGCGATTGCCGCGGGGGCGGATTTTATCGTTTCGGGGGCAGGTCTGCCTGTAAATCTGGCGAAATATGCGGCAGGCACAAGGGCAGCAATTCTGCCGATTGTTTCCTCTGCGAGAGCCTTGAAGCTGATTGTAAAGCAGTGGCAGAGAGCAGACAGACTGCCTGATGCAGTGGTGGTAGAGGGACCGCTTGCGGGTGGACACCTTGGATACCCCTATGGACACCTTGTGGACGGCACTTTTGACACCTTAGAGGACAGTCTTGTGGACGTAGTGGATTATGTACGGGAATTAGAGGAGAAAAACGGCGTTAAAATTCCTGTGATTGCCGGCGGCGGTGTGCGCAACCATGCGGACGTGGAACGGCTGATGGCACTTGGTGCGAGCGGTGTGCAGGTCGGCACAAAATTCGTTGCGACAGAGGAATGTGATGCCGCTCCGGCATTTAAGCAGGCGTATTTGCGGAGCCGAAAGGAGGATGTGCAGCTGATTGAAAGCCCTGTCGGCTTGGCAGCGCGCGCCATTCGGAATTCCTTTTTGGAGAAGGTAGAGAAGCAGGGGCGGATTCCTGTGCAGAGATGCTATCAGTGCATGAACCACTGCAAGCAGGCGGAAACGAAATACTGCATCTCGCAGGCATTGATTGATGCGGTGCAGGGGAGAGAGGGGCTTGTTTTCTGCGGCGCAAATGCTTATGAAATCGAGAAACTTTCAACAGTGGAAAAAGTGATGCAGGAGCTCTGCGGAGAATAAAAAAAGAACCATATTCGTGAGAATATGGTTCTTTTTAGGTTAATCTTATTCCTTATCGGTGATGGTGCTGTGCAGCTCCTGCAAGGATCTGACAACGCCGCAGCCGGGCTTATTCATGGATTCGATACCGGAGGCAGTTGCCTTTGCGGCAGCCATGGTTGTGATGTAAGGGATTTTCTTACGGATGGCTGCTTTACGCAGGTAGCTGTCATCCAGTGTGCCGTCTGCACCTCTGGGGGTATTGATAATCAGGTCGATTTTGCCGTTTGTAATCAGGTCGGAGATGTTGGGTCTGCCTTCACTCAGCTTATAGACGAACTCGGAAACAATGCCTGCATCTGCCAGAACTTTCTGGGTGCCTTTTGTTGCGAGGATATGGAAGCCTGCATCTGCAAAGCCCTTTGCCACCTCCGGCAGCTCTGCCTTATCCTTATCGCAGACGGAAATCAGCACGGTGCCGCTCATGGGCAGCTTTGTCTGTGTTGCCTCCTGTGCCTTGAAGAAGGCTTCGCCGTAGAATTCGGAAAGCCCAAGCACCTCGCCTGTGGAGCGCATTTCGGGTCCCAGAACAGGGTCAACCTCCTGGAACATATTGAAGGGGAATACGGATTCCTTCACGCCGTAGTAAGGAATATTCTTTTCCTTCAGACCGGGTACGGGAGAGGGTCTGCCTGTCAGCTCGCTTGTGACGATATCGATTGCCAGAGGAACCATGCGGATGTTGCAGACCTTGGAAACCAGAGGAACGGTACGGGATGCTCTGGGGTTTGCCTCCAGCACATATACCTTATCGTTTTCGATGGCATACTGCATATTCATCAGACCCTTAACGCCCATTTCCTCTGCGATTTTTCGGGTGTATTCCTTGATGGTTTTGACATTCTTTTCAGAAATATGTCTGGAAGGAATGATACATGCGGAGTCACCGGAGTGTACGCCTGCAAGCTCGATATGCTCCATAACGGCAGGAACGAAGGCATGTGTGCCGTCACTGATGGCATCTGCTTCACATTCCATTGCGTGATTCAGGAAACGGTCAATCAGAATGGGTCTGTCGGGGGTTACGCCAACAGCGGCATCCATGTATTTTGTCAGATTTTCGGGGTCATACACGACTTCCATACCGCGGCCGCCCAGAACATAGGAGGGGCGAACCATAACGGGATAGCCGATTTTTTCTGCGATATGAAGGGCATCCGCAACCGTAACTGCCATGCCGGATTCGGGCATGGGAATACCCAGCTTATCCATCATTGCACGGAAGTGGTCTCTGTCTTCTGCCAGGTCGATCACAGCAGGAGGAGTCCCCAGAATTTTTACGCCGTTCTTTTCCAAATCAGCCGCCAGATTCAGAGGAGTCTGACCGCCGAACTGCGCGATAACGCCAACGGGCTTTTCTTTTTTATAAATGCTCAGCACATCTTCCAGTGTCAGAGGCTCAAAGTAAAGCTTATCGGAGGTGTCATAGTCTGTGGAAACGGTTTCGGGGTTGCAGTTTACGATAATTGTTTCAAAGCCAAGCTGCTTCAACGCCAGAGAAGCATGTACGCAGCAGTAGTCAAATTCAATACCCTGCCCGATTCTGTTGGGGCCGCCGCCCAGAATCATAACCTTGGGTTTTTCTATGCTGACGGGGTTTTTGTCCTCTGCATTATAGGTGGAGTAGTAATACGCCTTATCCTGTGTGCCGCTGACATGAACGGGCTCCCAAGCCTCCTCCAGACCCAACGCGATGCGCTTGTTTCTGATTTCTGCTTCATCGATTTCCAGAAGTTGGCTCAGATATTTATCGGAGAAGCCATCCTTCTTTGCGGCAATCAGTACATCATCCGCAGGCAGCTTTCCTTTGTTTGCCAGAAGGGCTTCCTCCTCCTCAACCAGCTCCTTCATCTGATTGATGAACCATGCCTTTACCTTTGTCAGCTCATGGATTTCTTCTACGGTTGCGCCCTTGCGCAGTGCTTCATACATGATGAAATGGCGTTCACTGGAGGGAGAAACCAGCATTTTCAAAAGTTCTTCCTTGGATTTTTTATCAAAATCCTTTGCATGCCCCAGACCATAGCGACCTGTTTCCAGAGAACGGATGGCTTTCTGGAAGGCTTCTTTATAATTCTTACCGATACTCATAACCTCGCCGACTGCGCGCATCTGGGTACCCAGCTTATCCTCTACGCCTTTGAATTTTTCAAATGCCCAGCGTGCGAATTTGATAACAACATAATCGCCATCGGGAACATATTTATCCAGTGTGCCGTATTTACCGCAGGGGATATCCTTCAGAGTCAGCCCTGTTGCAAGCATGGCAGAAACCAGAGCAATGGGGAAGCCGGTTGCCTTGGAAGCCAGTGCGGAGGAACGGGAGGTTCTGGGGTTGATTTCGATGATGATATCTCTGTCTGTTTCGGGGTCATGCGCCCACTGTACGTTTGTGCCGCCGATTACCTGTACGGAATCGACAATCTTATAGGATTTTTCCTGCAAACGCTTCTGTACCTCCTCGGAAATGGTCAGCATGGGAGCGGAGCAGAAGGAATCACCGGTATGCACACCGAGGGGATCGATATTTTCGATAAAGCATACGGTAATCATATTGCCTTCGGCATCACGCACAACCTCCAATTCCAGCTCTTCCCAGCCGAGAATAGATTCCTCTACCAGAACCTGACCAACGAGGGAAGCCTGCAGACCGCGTGTGCATACGGTTTTCAGTTCATCTACGTTATAAACCAGACCGCCGCCTGTGCCGCCCATGGTATAAGCGGGACGCAGAACAACGGGATAGCCCAGCTTATCGGCAATGGCAAGGGCTTCGTCTACGGAATAGGCAACCTCACTTCTTGCCATCTCAATGCCAAGGCTGTCCATGGTTTTTTTGAATTCGATACGGTCTTCGCCACGCTCGATGGCATCAACCTGTACACCGATGACTTCTACATTATATTTGTCTAAAATACCGGCCTTGGAAAGCTCAGAGCAAAGATTCAGACCGGACTGACCGCCGAGATTGGGCAGCAGAGCATCGGGACGTTCTTTTGCAATAATCTGTTCCAGACGGTTGATATTCAAGGGTTCGATATAGGTTGCATCGGCGATTTCGGGGTCTGTCATGATGGTTGCGGGGTTGGAATTGACCAGAACGATTTCGTAGCCCAGCTTACGCAGCGCCTTACACGCCTGTGTGCCGGAGTAGTCGAATTCACACGCCTGCCCGATGATGATGGGGCCGGAGCCGATAATCAGAACTTTCTTGATATCCTTCTTTTGTTTCACAGGAACTCCTCCTTTTGTGGATAATAAACAAGGTGTTGTTGCTTTTGCTTCTTCTTTATTGTTTCATACGCTTCTATTATAGCACGATTTTGCATAATGAGTGTTTTTTTCTGCTTATGGGGGCAATCAGCTTTCTTATAGAATGGAAAATTGTATTTTTTTCAATGAAAACTGTTGAAAACGCATGAAAAAAAGTGTGTTTTCTGCAAAAAATTACAGTTTGATTTGTGCAAAATTCGCAAAAACTGATTGTTTTTCAGGGAAGCTTTGGAGAAAAAGTCAGCATACGAAAATTTTGCATACAAATTGTAAGAATATAATGGAAATGCGTCCCTTTTATAGGGACATTTGTCTATTGAATTTCGGGGGAGTTCTCAGTAAGATGGAAGAACCATTCTCAGAAAAAAGGAGGACAATCAGAATGAAAAAAGCAGTGGTAACGGTACTTGGTCAGGATAAGGTGGGCATTACAGCAAAGATTTGTGGTGTTCTGGCAGAAACAAATATCAATATCCTTGATATTTCCCAGACCATTGTTGGGGGGTATTTTAATATGGTGATGGTGGTTGATATCACCGAGGCGAAGGATACATTTGATGAAACAGCCGAAAAGCTGTATGCAGTCGGGGAAGAGCTTGGGATGAAAATCAAAATTCAGCATACAGAGATTTTTGATGCGATGCACCGCATTTAAGGGAGGCTGCGAGAATGATTACAAGGAATGAAATTCTGGAGACCAACAGCATGATTTCTGACATGAATCTGGATGTCAGAACCATTACGATGGGCATTAGTCTGTTGGATTGCGCAGATGCAGATATCAATAAATTTAATGAAAAGGTATACAAAAAAATCACAACCTACGCAAAGGATCTGGTGAAGGTTGGGGATGAGCTGGCGAAGGAATACGGTGTGCCTGTGGTGAACAAGAGAATTTCCGTAACACCCATCGCGATTGCGGCGGCAGGCTGCAAAAATGCGGATTCCTATGTGAGCATTGCTCAGACACTGGACAAGGCTGCACAGGAGGTTGGCGTAAACTTCATCGGCGGTTTTTCCGCGCTGGTGCAGAAGGGCTATACCGAAAGTGATAAAATCTTGATTGATTCCATTCCGGAGGCACTGGCAGTGACAGAAAGAGTCTGTGCTTCTGTGAACATCGGGACTTCCAGAAACGGGCTGAACATGGACGCAGTGAAGAAGATGGGCGAGGTTATTGTGGAAACAGCGGAACGCACGAAGGACAACGAATGTATCGGCTGTGCGAAGCTAGTTGTATTTTGCAATGCAGTAGAGGACAACCCCTTTATGGCAGGCGCATTCCATGGCGTTGGGGAGGCAGACCGCTGTATCAATGTCGGTGTCAGCGGCCCCGGCGTGGTAAAACGTGCGCTGGAGGAGGTCAGAGGGGCTGACTTTGAAACTGTATGTGAAACCGTAAAGCGGACAGCCTTCAAGATTACCCGTGTGGGTCAGCTGATTGCGAAGGAAGCGGCAAAGAGATTGGATACACCCTTCGGCATCATTGACCTTTCTCTGGCACCGACCCCTGCGGTTGGGGACAGCATTGCAGAAATCTTCCAGGAAATGGGCCTGGAGGAAGCAGGCGCACCCGGCACAACGGCAGCACTGGCACTTCTGAATGACAACGTGAAAAAGGGCGGTGTCATGGCATCCTCTTATGTTGGCGGTCTGAGCGGTGCATTTATTCCCGTCAGCGAGGATCATGGGATGATTGATGCCTGTGAAAAGGGTGCATTGACATTGGAAAAGCTCGAAGCGATGACCTGCGTATGTTCCGTTGGTCTGGATATGATTGCTCTGCCCGGAGATACCTCTGCGGCAACACTTTCCGGTATTATTGCGGATGAAGCGGCGATTGGTATGGTGAACAACAAGACAACGGCGGTGCGTCTGATTCCCGTGATCGGCAGAAAGGAAGGCGAAAGCGTGGAATTCGGTGGTTTGCTGGGCTATGCGCCTATCATTCCGGTAAATCGTTTCAGCTGTGAAAAATTTGTGGCAAGAGGCGGCAGAATCCCTGCACCCATCCACAGCTTTAAGAACTAAAAAATAAAGTAGAAAACAGATAAAATTAGGGTTGACTTACCGGACAATGCTTGCTATAGTATTCAAAAAAATGCATTAAAAATTTTTTTTAACACTTACAAAAGATTTTACAAAAGACAAAGAAACGGAGTGAAGAAGAATGAGCAATTTACAGACACCCTTCAGATATGATTTTGTAGGCAGCTTTTTAAGACCGCAGGCGTTGAAGGACGCAAAGGCGGCATATCAGGCAGGAGAAATCAGCAAGGAGGCATTTGATCGGGTTGCGGAGGAAGAGGTTGCAAAGGTTGTGGCAAAGCAGAAGGAGCTGGGCTACCATGTGATTACAGATGGGGAGTTCAGAAGAGCTTTCTGGCATCTGGATTTCATGTGGGGCTTTGAAGGCGTTGCACATGAGGACACAGGCAACGGCGTGCAGTTTGACGCTGAGCTGGCATTGCTGGAGGACACCTATCTGGTAGGAAAGATTAAGGCGAAGGCACATCCTTTTGTGGAATATTTCAAATTTTTGAAACAGTTTGAGGATGAAAACACAGTTGCCAAATATACCATTCCCGCACCTGCGCAGACCTTTCAACAGATGATTGTGCCTGCAAACTACGAAAGAACAAGAAAGATTTATGCAACAAACGAGGAGCTGATTCAGGATATTGGCAAGGCATATCAGGATGTGATTCAGCAGTTCTACGATGCAGGCTGCCGCAATCTGCAGTTTGATGACTGCACATGGGGTGCTATCGTAGGGGACGCGGCAGAACAGAGGTATCAGGCGCTTGGCATTGATTTGAATGATGTGAAGGCGCAGCTGCTTGCAGTGAATAACCTTGCACTGGAAGGAAAGCCTGCAGATATGATAATCAACTCCCACATCTGCAGAGGGAATTATCATTCTACATATTTTACAAGCGGCCCGTATGATTCCGTGGCAGATTATGTATTCGCAAAGGAAAACGTAAATGCGCTTTTTCTGGAATATGATGATGAGAGATCCGGCGGTTTTGCACCGCTTGCAAAGGTTTCCGCAGACAAGAAGGTTGTGCTTGGTCTGATTACAACCAAAACCCCTGAACTGGAGGAAAAGGAAAGAATTATTGCAAGAATCCATGAAGCGGCGAAATACATTCCGCTTGACAGATTGTGTCTGAGCCCCCAGTGTGGTTTTGCATCCTGCGAAATCGGCAATAAGCTGACAGAAGAAGAACAGTGGGCAAAGCTGAAGCTGGTAAAGGAAATTGCCGAAGAGGTTTGGGGGAAATAAGGGTGGTTGCCCACCCCTAAGTCGAAAACGGGTTTTTGAAAATAAAATATGGTAAAAATAAAATCAGTCGGGACGAGGTTTCGGCTGATTTTTTATATAGAAAATTTTTTAAAAAAATTGCACTTCCCTATTGACCTAAAGTTAGCTTTAGGGAGTATGATAGGAAATGTAAATAAGGAAGAATGAGAAAGGGAGTGTAAGGAACGATGTATATTGAAAATATGCAAGGACCGGAGGATGTGAAAAAACTGACTTTGGAGCAATTACCTGTATTGGCGGAAGAAATGCGCCATGCACTTTTGATTCGAGCAAGCAAGCATGGTGGTCATTTTGGCCCTAACTTTGGTATGGTAGAGGCAACGATTGCACTGCATTATGTATTTGATTCCCCGAAGGATAAAATTGTTTATGACGTATCTCATCAGAGCTATCCGCACAAGATGCTGACAGGCAGAAAGGATGCGTATCTGTATGAAGAAAAATATGATGACGTATCCGGCTACAGCAATCCGCACGAAAGCGAGCATGATTTCTTTACGGTAGGGCATACGTCCACATCTGTTAGTCTGGCGGCAGGGCTTGCAAAGGCAAGAGACCTGAAGGGCGAGGACGGCAATGTAATCGCAGTGATCGGTGACGGCTCTCTGAGCGGCGGCGAAGCACTGGAGGGTCTGGATTATGCGGCAGAGTTGGGCAGCAATTTTATTATTGTGGTAAATGATAATGATATGTCCATCGCGGAAAATCATGGTGGTCTGTATCAGAATCTAAAACTGCTGCGAGAAACAAGCGGACAGGCAGAGTGCAATTTGTTCAAGGCATTTGGTCTGGATTATATTTATGTAGATAAGGGAAATGACACAGCGGCGCTGATTGATGCGTTCAAGCAGGTGAAGGACAGCAAAAAGCCTGTTGTGGTGCATATCAATACACTGAAAGGGAAGGGCTACGCGCCTGCGGAGCAAAACAAGGAGCGTTGGCATTTCAGCGGCCCCTTTGACATTGAAACAGGGAAGCCCTTATATGCCGGCGGCGAGGAAGGTTATGAAGAAATTACTTGCAAGTATTTGCTGGATAAGATGAAAAAAGACCCTTCCGTGGTTGCGATTACCTCCGGTACACCTGGGGTTATGGGCTTTACCAAGAGCAAACGCGAAGAAGCAGGGAAGCAGTTTGTGGATGTCGGCATTGCGGAGGAAACGGCGGTTGCATTGGCATCCGGCATTGCGGCAAACGGCGGCAAGCCTTTTTATGGGGTGTACAGCACATTTGTGCAGAGAGCCTTTGACCAGATTTCGCAGGATCTCTGCATCAACAATAATCCCGCGACGATTGTTACCTTCTTGGGTTCTGTTTATGGCATGAATGACGTGACACATTTGGGGTTGCAGGATATTCCCATGCTGGGGAACATCCCGAATCTGGTTTACCTTGCGCCTGTAACAAAGGAGGATTATCTGGCTATGCTGGATTGGAGCATGGAGCAGAGAGAGCATCCTGTTGCAATCAAACTGCCGGGCGGCAAGCTGATTTCTGATGGCAAGGCTGTGACAAAGGACTTTGGTAAGCTGAACAAATATGAAGTAACACAGGAAGGCAGCAAGGTGGCTGTGATTGGTCTGGGTGCGTTTTATGGACTGGGACAGGCTGCGGCGGATTTGTTGCAGGAAAAAACGGGCACACAGGCAACGGTTATCAATCCTTATTATATTACAGGGGTAGATACAGGGCTGCTGGAAGGACTGAAAAAGCATCATTCTGTTGTGGTCACACTAGAGGATGGAATTCTGGACGGCGGTTTCGGTGAAAAAATCGCAAGATTCTATGGAGAATCTGATGTAAAAGTGCTGAATTTCGGCTTGAGGAAGGAATTTCTTGACAGATACAATCCCGAAGACGTTATGAAGGAAAACCATCTGACTGCAGAGCAGATTGCGGAGGATATACTGGCGGTGCTGAAATAACATAGAAGAGGGTATAAAAAGGCGGCTTTGATTCCTAGGGAAAAAGGGCTGCCTTTTCCTTATTTTGAGGGGAAGGAAAAAAATCGAAAAAAGGTGAAAAAAGGTGTTGACATTTTGCGTTAAGCGTGTATAATAAATAAATGTCGCTGCACGAGAGCAGTCGGAAAAAGAGTATAGGCATTGGTCAACAGCGAATGTTTGAAAAGAAAAACATTGACAAGCGGGACTACGGATGATATACTAGTATCCGCTGACATAAACAGCGAAAACAAGCACAGAAAAATAAATAAAAAAGTGCTTGACAAACTGAATGATACTTGATAAAATATCATTCGCTGTCGAAAAACAGCAAACAAAATCGAATCAGGTATGAAAAATAATACTTGACAAGAGAATGAAGATTTGATAAAATAATCTTCGCTGTTGAAAAGCAGATTGATCCTTGAAAACTGAACAATGGATATGAATAAACACAACCC